>Ga0209087_1000306_pt1 | contig 32812 bp, 54 predicted proteins | sample S_130805_EF_Meta_FD_187321 | JGI IMG/M metagenome (GOLD analysis project Ga0209087, IMG submission 187321) | Freshwater microbial communities from Lake Simoncouche, Canada to study carbon cycling - S_130805_EF_MetaG (SPAdes) (version 2) | ecosystem: Environmental > Aquatic > Freshwater > Lake ... | reverse complement strand
TATTTGACAAAATAGTTTCTTCGGTTCGTAATGTTTACGACTCTTTAAGTCAATTTAGTTCAGAGGGTGGAAGTATTTTAGAGTTTATTAGAGATGCAATCGGGGGTTTGATAACCGCGTATGGCTATCTTTACGAATATACTTTTAACTTTGTGGCAGGAGTTATTGATGTTTTTCATACTATTTATGTAATTTTAGAAAAGTTAGGTATAATTTGGATAATTAAATCAGGTTTTGAGTTTGTGTGGACTATTTTAAAAGGAATAGGGTCGGCGTTAAAATCTTTGTACGATAATGTTATAAATCCAATTTTTGAAAAAATTATGCGGGTCTACAATAAAGTAAAAGAACTTTTAGGTATTAAAGACAAAAAAATAACAGTTTCAGTAGATAAAAAAGAAGAGTTAAACGCGTCTTCCAATATGTCAAAATTAAAAAAAACAACAAACACCGATAATACGTTATTGCCAACAAAAACAAAAGGAACCGCGGGAGTTTCAGGAACCAAGGTTGTAACGGTAAACGTAACAATCGGGAACCTTATAAACGATTTCAAAATACAAACAACAAACATTCAGGAAAGCACAACCGCTGTAAAAGACAAAGTTTTACAGGCGTTAACAAGCGCGCTAAATGACAGCCAATTAATAGCAGGAAATTAGAAAAAATGGAAAATTTTAGAGTACCGAAAAAAACAGAAAACCCGTTAATATTAAATACCGTCGTAAATTCGGCGGTTTATGGGCTTGCAAATTTTGCAGGTCTTAACAATATTAAAATAGAAAATGCGCAAAATTCGCCTTATGTAATTGAGCAAGGCGGAGCGCAGGACATACCATTGCAAAAATTTGTTTCAAAACTTGGGACGGTTGTATATTCAAACATTATTTTTAATGCGGGGGTTATATTAGGCGAAAACGGCGTCGCCGATACTTGGGACGATTTCCGCATCGACGACGTTTTATTGAATGTTTCGCAAAGCAAAAAAATAATAACAACCGAAATTCAGGGACGTGACGGAACGGTCAAAGAATATATCGGATTGGACGATTTCCAAATACAAATAACAGGGCGTTTAAATGGTTCCTATAACGTCAACCCAAAAGAATTGACAAGGCAATTAAAAATAATTTTGTCAGCAGGGCAACCGCTCGAAATAACGTCTTGGTATTTGCAAAATTTAGACATTACGGACATAGTTATCAAAGATTTTAATTTCGGGCAAACAGAGGGCGAATATTCAACGCAGTATTTTACAATCAACGCAATGTCGGACAAACGATTTGAAGCGAAAATAATATCATAATGTTAAAACCTGTAACACATATAACAATAGCGCAAAAAACGGATTACACAAATTCCGACAGCGTTGTAACTAAAAGACAAAAAGTTTTTTTCTTTGACTTTTGCAATAGTTTTGAAATTCGAGACGGTTGGGAAAATATGACAACAAACGGGACAATTGTATTTCCAAAAAATATGGACGTTGTCGATTTAAACACAAATACAAAATTGTCTTTTTTTGGTAAAAACAGAAATATTGCAGGGTTTAACGGTTCGCCTTTGTTAATGCGTGGCGACAAAATAAAAGTCGAAGCGTTTTATATTTATTGGGACGAAAATTTGAACGAAAAACAAACCGAAAAACGAACAATTTTTGAGGGTTATATTACTAAAATAAACGCCAAAATACCTATTGAAATTGAAGTTGAGGACAACATGTATTTATTAAAACAGTTGCCAATGACAAACGGGGCTTATGGTTCGGGCGTAAGTTTAGAAGACATTTTGACAAACGTATTAAAAGGGACGGGTATAATTGTTAATCAATTGACATCAACGAAATTAACTTGGGACAATTCATTGTTAATTGTCGATAATATGACAGTCGCGCAGTTTTTGGAAAAATTAAGAAAAGACGCGTTTTTACATTGTTATATTAAAGGTATGGAATTGCGCGTCGGGTCAATTGTTTATATCGAAGCCGAAGCAAAAACAAAAACTTTTGAATTTCAGGAAAATATTATTTCGTCAGATTTAAACTATGTCAGAAAAGACGATATTGTTTTGTCGGCTGTTGCGTCAAATCACATTGAAGAGAAAACAGGAAAAACGACAAAAGACGGTAACGCAAAAACACGCAATTCGCGAATTGAAGTTTTAGTGTGGTTTGATAGGTCCGGAAAATTTCAAAGTAAAGAAATAAAAAAAGGCGAAAAAGCCGACGCAAACGTCGACGGCGAGCGAAAAACGTTTCATTTTTTAGAAGCCAAAACAACGGACGATTTAATAAAGTTAGCAAAAACAAGTTTGGAAAAATATTACTATACAGGTTTTAAAGGAAGTTTCACGACATTTGGAACGCCCGCGGTTGACTTTGGCGACAATGCGATTATTATTAATAAACTTTTGCCCGAACAAAACGGAACTTATAAAATAAAAGCCGTTGACACTTTGGGTGGGGTCAATGGATTTCGTCAAAAAATAGAGTTAGACTATAAAATCAAATAAAATGGCAGACTTAACGAGAACAATTCAGGAATTGGCAGGCACGCGAAATCAGGACGAAGTTAAATTGTATCAATGCAACGTCAATTCTGTTGATTTAAGCAAACGAACGGCAAATGTTACAACTATTACAGGAACCGCAAATTTGACATTTGACGCGTTATTGACGGCGGGAATTTCGGACGGTTTTGTAGTTACGCCCGAAATCGGTTCAATGGTTTACGTTTTAATGTCAAAATATACGTTGCCTTTTATTGTTACTTTTTCCGATATTATGCAGTTTGATATTATGGGCGGGGAGTTTGGCGGGTTGGTTAAAGTAGCGGAATTGACGCAAAAATTAAACAATTTGGAAAATAAAGTCAACGAAATAATTACTACCTTTGGAACACACACGCACACAGTTACGGCGGTAGGCTCGCCAACATCGCCAACAACAACGCCAATTGCAGGAAATTTAATAATTTCACAACGCGCAGACATAGAAAACGTTAACGTAAGACACGGAAAAAATGAATAAAAGATTTGATTTTGGTTTGGATAACGACGGCGATTTATTATTTGCCAATGGCGATTTTGTAATCGTTGAAAGCGACCAACAACATGTTATCGATACTTGCAACGCTTTTGTTGGTTGGTGGAAAGAATTTCCGTTGGACGGCGTGGGAATTGGCAATTTTATAAAATCAGCAGGCGGGGCGCAACAGTTAGCGCGAAAAGTTAAAATAGAGTTAGAAAATGACGGCTATAAGGTCGACAACCCTGTCGTTGAATTTGGAGCCGACGGAAAACTTAATTTATACCCAAATGCAAGCATTTAAACAATTTCAAGAGGGTTGCACAATTTTTGACGTTGTGTTGGAATTATATTTGTCTTTGAATATGTTACCAAAATTAGTTTTTGACAATAACATTACGGACTTAAATTTAATAACGACAACGGGTCAAGGTTTTTTTTACGACACGGAATTTACGGCAAGCGAAAGAATGTCGGAAGAAATTATAAAAAAAAATTATAAATTTAAAACAAGCGAAATAAAAAAAACAAATAATGTAGTTACCGAAAACTATTTGTTAATTGAGAATAGCGAAATTTTACAAAACGAAGTCGGGGACTTTTTTACATATTAAAAAAAATGAGCAAAAAAATTTCAGAGTTACCCGAATACACAGGGGTGCCACAACCAACAGGAAGTTTGCCGATTTCAATTGGCACAACAACTTATAAAATTGACCCTTCATTGTTATTTGTTACAAACCCAAACCCAAACCCCGACACATTTGTTGAATTAACGCCAAACAACTATAAGGAAATTTTAAATGTTAAAAATAACGATATAAACGGCGGTTTTATTAATTATGTGTTAACAGACGAAGACGGAAATATAAGAACGGGAACAATTCGTTTTAGTACGTCAACAAGTGGGGAATTTTCGTTTTATGAAGACATTTTAAATTCAGTAGGTCAAACGTACAATTATAAATTTTCAATGACTAATGATACTAACAGTACTTATTTTATATTTTATAGTAATACAAGTACGCAAGCATTTGTCACTTTTCAAAAAAAATTAATGATTAACCCAATTTCAACTTAATTATTAATCTAAAAAAAAATAAAAAATGCCAACATTAGCACCATTTATTTCAACGCCGACAAATTCAGACAAAAACTTTTTAGGTTGGAATAGTCGATACATATATATTCATTCGAGTGACGGTTCAATAATAGCCGACCAAAACAACGAAGTATTTAAAACAATAGGCGAAAATCAAACAAAAGGGTCTGTATATTTAAAACCAAAATATTTTGATTGTGACGACGGAAATTCATTCAAAATAACAATGTATTTTTTAACAAGTTTTAACGGGTCAACGTTAAAATTTGGAACAGGATTAAAATTTGGCAACGATACCGAACAAACTTTGGAAACAAAAAACGGCGCGTTCCATACTTTGCCGAGCAAAACAGGATACGAGGGTTTGTGTAAATATGAGGTTATTTTAACAAAATTTCAAGCATCTGTCGAAAATACACATTTGCTTATTAACGGTAATATAATTTACTCTCGTTCAGGCGAAGAAACAGGCAAAAATGATACTGACGTTAGTTTTATTCCGCAACAGGGAAAAATTGTGTTTTCGCCAAATATGGAAGCAACTTTGATAATAAATGTATCAGGAACGGCAACAATAAAAATAAAAAGCATCACAATTGAAGAAATAAAATAAAAAAAATGTGCAAAACAATAAACTATAAAATAAAACGCGGGGACACTTTTAACGAAATTCCTATGATTTTTAAACTTAACGGCACAATATATAATTTAACAGGTTGTGAATTTAAAATGCAGTTAAGAAAAACCGCAGGTGGCGACATTGCAAAAAGCGTGACTTTGACAATTACAAACGCGGTTGGCGGAATGTTTAAAATAAACAAACAAACATTTGACATTGAAGCGTTCGACTATCTTTACGACTTACAAATAAAATACGCAAATAACGATATTTTGACTTTGTATTCAGGCATTTTTACAGTAACTAACGACATAACACGACCGTAAAATGAGCGACATAATAAACATTGACCAATTCGAAACGGTCGAAAATATAGAAATTTCAGTTTTCCCAACGTATAACGAAATCAATGTCAACAGAATTACAGGCGGTAGCGGTAACGGTGCGGTAAGTAGTGTTAACGGTCAAGTCGGCGACGTTGTTTTGACAAAAACAAATTTAGGTTTGGGCAACGTCGATAATACATCGGACGCAAACAAACCAATTTCAAACGCAACACAAAACGCGTTGGACTTAAAAGTAGATAAGGTAACGGGCAAGGGTTTAAGTTCCGAAGACTACACAACAGCAGAAAAAACAAAACTTGGAACGATTGCAACAGGCGCAGAAGTTAACGTCAATTCAGATTGGAACGCAATTACAGGCGACGCGGTTATTTTAAATAAGCCAACAATTCCGACCGCAGTAACACAAACAAGCCAATTAACAAACAACGGCGCGGACGGTATAAACCCTTTTATAACCGCCTTGGACATACCTGTGGCGGGACAGGCAAGTACTTTAGTTCGCGAGGTTAAAAATATGACAGGCGCAACCTTAACAAAAGGAACCGTCGTTTATATTTCGGGCGCAAATGGTAACAAAGCGTTGGTTTCAAAAGCGTTAGCAACAACGGACGCGTTAAGTTCGCGAACATTTGGATTATTGCAATCGGATATTACAAACAACGGGACGGGAAATTGTGTTATTATTGGCGATTTAAGTGGGTTAAATACTTCGGCGTTTACAGAGGGGGCGCAATTATATTTGAGCGGAACTGTTGCGGGGACATATACAGAAACAAAAATTTTGGCACCAACGCATTTGGTTTATGTTGGAAAAGTAACAAGGTCGCACCCAACACAGGGTCAAATCGAAGTTGGTATTCAAAACGGTTATGAAATCTCTGAAATTCACGACATTGCTATAAATGGACTTGCAGATAAACAGTTGTTAAGTTACGACAATGCAACACAACTTTGGAAAAATAAAAGCGTTACGACCGCCGATATTGCCGACAGTACAGACAAAAGATATTGCACAGACGCACAAAAAATAATTATCGGAAATACAAGCGGAACCAATACAGGCGACCAAGATTTGACAAATTTAGTTGTTAAAAATAGCCCTATTGTTGGAGCGACAAAACCAAAAATAACTTTTGACGCAAAAGGTTTGGTAACAGCAGGAGCCGACTTAACAGCGAGCGACATTCCGACAATTGCACAAAGTCAGGTTACAAATTTAACGACAGATTTAGCAAGTAAACAGGCAATTTTATCTTATACGCCTTATAGAAATGTTCAAACGTCACAAACAGTTCACACAGGCACAACAGCAGAAACCCCAATACTTACCGCTACAATTCCATCAGGAGCGTTTAATAGTAATGATATTATAAAAGTTTTATTAGGAGCAAATAAAACAACGGCGTTAAATACTTACGGTTTACGTTTAAGAATTAACACGACAAATAATTGGACGACCGCGCCAACTATTGCGGTATATAATGGAAGCGCAAGCGCGCAGGCGAATGTAGTAATGAGAAACTTTAATTTTAATGGTGGTAATTTTTATGGCGTTCAATTTGCAACAACATCTATAACAGATATTTTTGCGGGTACGTCTTTAAGTTCAACTACTTTAAACCCTGCAAATCAATTTTTTATTTTTGCAACAGTTCAATTAATAAATGCTTCGGACAGTATAATATTAAATATGTTATCAATTCACAATTAATTTATGAAAACAATAATAGAAATTGCAACCAATAGAGTTATTGGGGCTACTTATTCAAACGACTGTTTGCAAACTGAAACTTTAATTGACGAACTTTTGCAGGTTCCAATGATAAAACCATTTTTTGATTTTAGCACACGAACTTTTTTTGAGGGAGCAACGCAACAGGAAATCGACGAAGCAAACAGGGCAAAGGTTCCAAGCGAGGTTCAACTTTGGCGAATTAGAACCGTTTTAAAATTAAACAATTTAGAGACAACAATAGAAAACGCCTTTGATAGTTTGCAGGAACCGACAAAAACTGGCGCGTTGTATGTTTGGAACTATGGAACAACAATTGAAAGGTTTAGCGATACCGTTTTGTTTTTACAATCAGTTTTGCAAATGACAAACGAACAAGTCGACGAAATATTTATACAAGCCGAGGCAATCGTAATTTAAAAATAACAGCACTACAATACAATGAAATATTTAAACTACTTTTTGACATCGTTAATATTATTTTATACGCCAATTACAGGTCTTTTGATTGGTGTTGCAATTGCGATAATTTTTGACACGTTTACAGGAATTTTTAAGTCTATTAAATTAAAAGGTATTGCGTCAGTTAAAAGCCGAATTTTAAGCAATATTATTTCAAAAATGGCATTGTACGAATTATGTATTATTTCGCTTTTTGCTATTGATTATTATGTTTTAAATGAATTTGTAATCAGGTCATTTGGCATAAATTTTATGTTTACCAAAATTTGTGCAATTATGTTAATTTTTGTTGAATTGGTAAGCATCAAAGAAAATATCGAAGAGACTTTCAAAGTTAGTCTTTGGAAACTTTTAAAAAACGCATTTAACAGGGCGAAAGAAGTTAAAACAGACATTGACGAAATATCAAAATAAATGGATATACTAACTATCGAACGAATTAAACAGGCGCACCCAAAATTAAGGGACGAACTATTGTCCTTGTATTTACAATGTAACAAATTATTGCCCGTAGGGGTTCGCTTGCGTTTTTCGTATGTATTTAGAAGCCCCGCGGAGCAACACGCGTTGTTTTTACAGCGTCCGAAAGTAACCAACGCCGACAGTTGGCAATCAATACACAATTACGGTTTGGCGTTTGACATTGTTATCTTATACGATAAAAACGGCGACGGAACCTTTGAGACGGCAAGTTGGGACGACAACGAATATTTTAAAACCGTTGTTAATTTTTTCAAGTCAAAGGGTTACGAATGGGGCGGGGATTGGAAAAAGTTTCCCGATAAGCCACATTTTCAAAAGTCATTTGGTTTTGATTGGAAAGTTTTAAAACAACGAATTGAAAAAGGTATCACAATAATTGACAACGGAATTATTTACGCTAAAATATAGTTATGACTGAAAATATTAAAAATGCAAAAAAATATCATTCCAAAATTGTTATTGATTATATTTTAAAATTTCCAAAAGCCACTACAATGTCAATTGCGAGAATGGTTTTTAATGAAAATACTTTGGATTTTAAAAGCGTAGAACAAGCGCGGGGATTGGTTCGTTACTATCGTAACGAATTAAACCCAAATAAAAAAGGAAATTTAACAATCATACAACAAAGAACCGAACAAGAAAGAAAACAATCTATTTTGAAAAGATTGCCCGAAAGCGATTATTTGAAAAACGAACCTTTTATAATTCCAAAAGGACAAAACAATATTTTAATTTTATCGGATATACATTTTCCCTATCAGGACAACAAAGCGTTGGAATTGGCAATAAATTACGGAATAGAAAACAAAGTCAATGCAATATATTTAAACGGCGATATTTTGGACTTTTACCAATGTAGTCGATTTACAAAAGACAGACGATTGCGGGATATGGCGGGCGAATTAGAAATGGGACGCGAATTTTTAAAAATATTACAACAAACTTTTAAATGCCCGATTTATTATAAAATTGGGAACCACGAAAAAAGATATGAAGACTATTTAATGATTAAGGCACCCGAATTGTTGGGAATTGACGACTTCAAATTGGAACAATTATTGAAAATGCGTGAATTTGGCGTTACTTTGATAAAAGATAAACAAATGGCGTTAGCGGGAAAATTGCCAATTTTACACGGTCACGAATGGTTTGGGGGTTTTGCCCCGCCTGTTAACCCCGCGCGCGGTTTATATTTAAAATCAAAAGAAAGTTGTATCATTGGACATCATCACAGGACAAGCGAACACACAGAAAAAAACTTGGGCGGTCAAGTGACTACAACTTGGTCGACAGGTTGTTTATGCGGTTTGGAACCTGAATATGCGCCGTATAATAATTATAATCACGGTTTTGCACACGTAAAAGTTGACGATTTAGGGAATTATAAATTAAAAAATATAAAAATTATTAATTACAAAATTGTTTAAATGAAATCATTTTTAAAAATATTATTTGTCGCGTTCCTGTTGTTTGGTTGCGGTTCCCGAAAGGTTCAAAAATCGACGGAAGCGATAAAAGAAATAACAACCGAAGCAACAAAAATTGTTGAGGTTAAAAACGATAATACAAAAATAAATATTATCGAGAATTGCGACGAAACGATTATCGAACCAATAGATACAATCGCGCCAATGGTAGTTGACGGCAAAGTTTACAAAAACGCCCGTTTAAGAAGCGTAAATAAAAAAGTCAACACAAATATTGTAAAAGACATAAAACAAGTTAAAACAACGGTAAAACAAGCCAAAAAAAAGACGTCACACGAAATAATTAAAAAAGATATTGTAAAAAAATCGGTTTCGTGTTGGTGGTGGTTACTTTTATTGTTAATTCCGATATATTATTTATATAGAAAATACAAAAATTTTATTTGGTTTATTTAATTCAGGTACCCGTTAAGAAATTAACGGGTTTTTTTATGCAAAAAAAACAGGCAACAAAATCAATTGCGCCCGTCCTTTCACTTAAAAAAATACGGAATTATGAGAACCGTTGCACAAATTTACAATTTTTTATTTTAAAACAAACCCAATAAAACCGCGTTTCTTATTTAGAATTAATAAAAATTAACAAAAAAGATAATTATTTTTATATTATTGTGTTGTGTAATTAAAATGTATTTGTATTTTTGACCCAACAAACAAATAAAAAAATAGAAATTATGAAAACATTAATTACATCAGTAACATTGCAAGTTAGCGAAAAATTTAACGAATTTACAGTTTTTACAACGCAAAATTTTAAAGGTCACGTTTATGACGGTTTTACCCCTTACAAATCACTTTTAGAAGCAACAGAAGAAGCGGAAAAAATGACAAAAATTTGGAATGTTGATTGTATGAGTAATGCAAAAGGTTATGATTTAATAGTTTTTAAATTAGACGGAACAAAAGACGTTCAATTTATACAAACAAAACACAATTTTTTTAAATAAAAACAAAATCTGGGGCGCGACCGACAAACGCGCATTAACTTTTAAAAAATAGAAATTATGAACAAAAATTTAGGATTATTAATTGCACAGGGTTTTGACCTGAAAATGTTTTGGAGTTGTACGGTTACGGAATACGAAATTTCGTTAATCGGTTGGAACACGTCAGAGGTTTTAAACTATGCTTATTCAAAAGGATTTAAAGTTTACGATTATTGTTATGCAGACAACGCAAAAGTAACCGAACTAACAAACGACGGAATTAGGATTGTGTTAATGCCAATGCCAAATCACTAAAAATAAAACAGGAGCGCGACTGTTAAACGCGCATTAACTTAAAAAATCAATATTATGAGACATTTTTTATTAAAACAAAAGTATCAAATTTATTTTATCGTTTTCGTTATGGTTTATTTTGTCGGGCGAATTATTGCGCAACAGTTTTTAAATATTTAATCAATGGAAAAATTAAATTTACCTATCGACGACCTAAAAAAATTTATTGATGATTACAATTTCCCAATAAATAAAATACCAAACCAAACAGGCAAAAAAAAAATGGATTATATTTTGAAACAAATAATTTGGGACGTTAGTTTGTCAACGCAACAATTAGAAAACGGAACTTCAAAAATAACTTTAGAATTTAAAACAAAATTATGAACAAAGAAAAATCAAATAGACGCGGTCGAAAAGCAATTGACCCGCAGGACGTAAAAAACCAACGCTTTCAATTGGTTTTCTCACAAAATCAAATTAACGCCGTTGGCGGTCGTGAAAAGGCTTATAAACTTTTAAAAAATGCAATACAATGTTAAGTTTAAAAAACGGTTATTGGACGTTGAACGGCAAAAGACACAACGAACTAAACGCAACGGAAAGATTAGTTTTTAACTTATTATTTGAACATAGAAAAAATAAAATAATTGAGTTGCATAATAAAAATAAAACAACTACTTTTGCGTTAAACGAAATCAAAGTCAAAAACTTTGAAATTTTAAAAACAAATTAATCACTTTAAAAATTAGAAATTATGAGAAATAAACCTTATGTTAAAATTTACAAAGAAGGAATTTTAATCAATCCAATTACAAAAGAAAACCCTTATTTATCTACGCCACATAATTATTTAAAACCAAGTCAAAGAATGTGGCAAAATATAATAAATAGGTTTTTTACAGGAAAAACAATTGTCAAATAAATTAATCACTTTAAAAATTAGAAATTATGAGCAAAGACTTTTATTTTGAATTTAAGGCAGAACAAATGGCGACAATGTACGCGCCAACGTTCACAAAAAAAGAAGCAATTTTAACAGGTAAACGAATGGTTGACGACCTGTTGGAAAAAGGCGAAGTGGACCCGTTGCAAGTTTGGACGAACATTTGCAGGTTAAAAGAGGTTGTCAATTCCGCAGACGCAACGTTCAGGGACAAAATGGAAATTTTGGAAAAAACAAACGTTAACGGTGTCGAATTTAATTACACAAACGGCGGGGAAACTGTCAACTATTCCGAAGACGAAATTTACAACCAATTAAAAGCCGATTTGGACGCACGCGTCGAACTTTTGAAGTTGGCACAAAAACAAACAATTATTGACGCATATGGGAACGACGTTCCAAAGGTTGGAACCACACCGCGCAAAAGTTCAATCACAGCAAAATTTTAATAATAAACACTAAAAAAAACAGAAATTATGGCAATCACAGCAAAAAAAGGCGAAGCGTTCGAAAAAGAATTAATCGAAGCAGGGAATTATGTAGCACGTTGTTACAAAATGATTGAAATCGGAACCGTTGAAGAAGAGTTTTTGGGCGTAAAAAAACAAATGCACAAAGTTCGTATCGGTTGGGAGTTACCAACGGAATTAAAAACGTTTAACCCTGAAAAAGGCGAACAACCGTGCGTTATAGACAAAGAATACACGTTGAGTTTAGCCGATAAGGCAAATTTGCGCAAAGATTTACAAAGTTGGAGAGGCAAAGCGTTTTCGGACGACGAAGCCGAAGCGTTTGACATTACAAAACTTTTAGGGGTTCCCTGCATGTTAAATATTATACACGTTCAGGGAAAAAAAGACCCAACAAAAACATATCAGGCAATCGGGAGCGTTTCCCCAATGCCAAAAGGTTTGGTTTGCCCGCCACAGGTTAACGACACGTTTGTTTTTGATTATGAAAATTTCGACGACGAAAAATTTAATTCATTGCCTGACTTTTTAAAAGAACAAATAGTAAAAACACCTGAATACAAAGAAGCGATTTCACAAACTGTTGAAGCGTCGCCGTTTTTTACAAATTTAGAAGACAACGACGAAAGTTTTATTTAAAAAAATTGTTATATTTGCAATTGTAATGAAGTGAGACGCATTGCAACCGTAAAATATTATAAAACCCTATCAGAAAGGCACGTCTCACAACAGCCGATTTGATAGGGTTTTTTTAATCAAATAGTTTATTGGTATCTTAAAACCTTTATTTATTATGGCAAAATTTGAATTAAAATTTTTAGATTTTTTCGGACAACACTTTGTAAAAGTTGAAAAAAAAATAATTGAACTTCACACAAAAAACAAAGACGTAATACAAATCACAATCGCAAGTCATAACGGTTTAGAATTGTTTATAAATTTAGACAAATCAACAGCGATAAAATTCGCAAAAACAATTCGTACCGAAATAAACAAAATCACAGAAAGCGAGGGCGAAAATGAATAAATTGACCAAAAGAAAAGGTTTCAATTTTTTTCGTTCCTACTTCGACGTTTACAATGAGTTAGAAACAATTGAGGACAAAGTCGCGTTTATAGACGCATTGTTGGAGCGTCAATTTATGGGTATTAAGCCAACCAATTTGAAAGGAATGGCAAAATTTGCTTATATAAGTCAAACAAATAGCATTGACAGTCAGGTTAAAGGTTACGAAGACAAAACGGGAAATATTTTGACCCCTACCGTAGGGGGTGCCGTAGGGGGTATGGGTACCCCTTGCCAACAAGTAGAAGTAAAAGAGAAAGTAAAAGATATTAACCTGTCGGTTAATTGGGAAGGACTTTTAAAACAGTTTAATTTAATTACAAATAAAAAAATTAAAGTTGTTGACGAAAAAACAAAACGACAAGTTAACGCAAGGTTAAAAGAGGGTTATACAAAAGCCGATTTAGTTTTGGCGATTACTAATTGTTATAATGACGACTACCATAAGGAAAACCCGAAATATTTAACACTCGAATTTATTAGCAGACCCGACAAAATGCAAAAATATTGTCAGGAATTTAAAAACACAAAACCAACTAAAAAAATCGATAAATTATGACAATTGAAAAAGCAATGCAACGAATTGTTTGGCGAGTATCAAACGGGAACTACACACCAAACCAAAACGACGTCGAAGCCGTCACAATAGTTGCGGAATGGATAAACAGACAAAAGGCGCAGGAACTACAACAAAACAGGTTGTTTGCAAAAATGTACGTTTATTGTTTTATCAACGAATTACAATTTTATCAAAACATAAAATTTGCACAAAAAAAAATACATGAAATATTAAAAACGCCTTTGATTGAACTATACGGGCAATTTAAAGAAAAATTAAATTTTATCGAATATAATTTACTATTGAAGTCGTTAGGTTTTTGTAATTTACACCCCGCATTAACAAAAAAAGAACAACAGGAAAAAGAATACGTTTTAACACGAGAAAATAACGAAGTTATGGAAAAGTACCTTTTGGGTATTTGGACGCCTGAAAAAATAGAAATGGGGCTAAATAATCAAATTACAGAAGCAATTAACCATTACAAAAACTTAAATTAATAAAATTATGATTGAAATACCAAAAATTGAGTTAAAACCCGAACCGCAGGAGCAGGATTTAGATTTTAAAAAAATTCACGATTTGCAGTTTGTAGACATCGACGAAATATTGAAACCTCAACCCGTGGCAATTAGTATCGGGAGCAGTCAATACAAAGGGCAAAATTACCCGATACCTTTCGGGAGTTACGGCGATTTCAGTTGTATTGTTGGAGCGTCAAAGTCAAAGAAAACATTTTTAAAATCATTGTTAACGGCTTGCTATATTGGCGGAAATTCAAATATTTACGCGTCCAAAATAAAAGGACACAATGTTGGCAATAAATGGATTATTGATATTGACACGGAACAAAGCCAATTCCACGCCCAACGTGTTTTCCGCAGGGTTGCCGAAATGGTTGGAGCCAACCCGATAAATTACAAACCCTTTGCCTTGCGTACTTTGTCGCCAAACGAACGTTTTAAATTTATTGAATGGATTTTTAACGAAAGCAAATACAAAGGGAATATCGGTTTATTAATTATTGACGGGGTCGCCGATTTAGTTTCGGACGTTAACAACTTGGAACAATCAAACGAAGTAAGCCAAAAACTTTTGGAATGGAGCGGGAACGCAAATTGTCACATCGTTACGGTTTTACACAGGAATTTTGGAAGCAATAAACCGACAGGACATTTGGGGTCGGCAGTATTAAAAAAAGCCGAAACCGTTGTATTTGTAGAAAAAGAAGACGACGCGGTTTTGGTAACGTCAGAATATAGCAGGAACCAACCTTTTGAAAATTTCGCATTTTTAATCGATAAAAATTGGTTGCCTTATGTAATCGACGAAATAAAAATAAAAGAAGAAATCGAAAATAAATTTAATCAAAAAAACAAACCTAACTTTTAAAAATAAAAATTATGAAATCAAACAAAATCGACGCGTTAATTTATCAAATAACGTCAGGGAAAGCAAAAAGCGACAGCGCAAAAATACTGTTGGAAATCGAAAAACAACCGTTAACAATTGAAAAACTTGTTTTAAAAGGTTGGAAAATACAAACAGCGTCGGCGCGTTGTTCGGAATTGGAAGACTTGGGACTAATTAAAAAAATATATAATCCAACTAATTCGTTTTCGTGGTTCCAATTTGTGAGAGACCCACAGGAACGCGAAGACTTGTGCAAAATGATTGCCAACGTAAAAAAACAAAAGTACTTTGCAAAGGGTATCGAATTGGGTTATTTTTATTGGGACGAAAACGGAAAAGTTGTTGCCAATTTATTAATGAATTTGTAATGCAAAAAATAACAATCAGGTCAAACGTTAACGGCGGGAACCTGAAAAGAAACCGCAATTTAATTATTGATGCAATACGAAGTTTTGAGGGCGCAGACATTTTAGTCACATTTGAAAAACCAAAAAAGAAACGTTCAAACCCACAAAACGCATTTTATTACGGCGTTGTTATTCCGATAGTGCAAAATTGTTTGCGTGACGCGGGACATGTAATGACAAACGAAGCGACGCACGATTTAATTAAATTAAAGTTTTTAAAAGAAGTAATTTTGACAAACGAAGACACGGGCGAAGTTGTCGAGCGGGTTAAGTCAACGACGGAATTGTCGACGTCGCAATTTATGGACTTTGTTGCCGAAATCAGGCAATTTACAAACGAATATTTCGGCGTTGATATTCCCGAACCGAACGAAAATTTAACTTTACAATTTGATTAAAAAAATGAAACAAAGCAAAAAAAATTCAATAATAGAAACGATTGCACAAACGTTAATCGGTTTAATCACATCGATTTTAATACAATTAATATTGTACCCATTGTTAAATATTCCCGTTTCTTTTAATCAAAATTTGATTATTACATTAGTTTTTTTTATAGTTAGTATTTTGCGCGGTTACGTTGTTAGGCGTTTTTTTAACAATAAAAAAAATAACTAAAAATAAAATGGAAAATAAAATAAACCCCCGCAGGTGCAAAATTTGCCAAACAATATTCACGCCCGCACGTCAATTGCAGGGCGTTTGCGGTTACGATTGCGCCAAAGCATACACAAACAAACTGAAAGAAAATAAAGCCAAACAGGAACGCAAAGTTTTAAAAGAAAAATTGAAAACCCACAAAGACCATTTACAGGAATTGCAAAAAGTTTTCAATACTTACATTAGGGAGCGGGACAAATACAAAGGTTGCGTTTCATGCGGGAAATTATTAAACGCCAAATTTGACGCGGGACATTTTTACAGCGTCGGGAAGTACCCGAATTTAAGATTTAACGTGTACAACGTACATGGGCAATGCGTCGAATGTAATCAACACAGGCACGGCAATATAAATGAATATTCGTTGAGGTTGGGCGACCGCATCGGGAACGACAATTTATTGAAATTAAACGACAGCCGAAACACCGTGACAAAATTGTCGGTTCCTGAAATTGAAGTTTTAAAAATAAAATATAAGGAATTGACAAAGATTTTGAAAAATGAACAATAAAAATAAATTGCGGGCGGGTTGCCGTTGGCACGGTACAATAGAGGTTCCCGAATTTGCGGAAATCAAAAAAGACAATAACGGACGCGAATGTTATTTGTCGGGTATTTTTGTAAAAAATAACGTTTGGTATATTGAAATAAAATACATCGATAACGACGAATTTTATGTCGGTAAATTTAATTTGTTATATCCTTTTTTTGAACGTAAGTAAAAAAATAAATAAAAAAATTATTGTTTTACTGAAAAACTATATATTTGACAAAATTATTAACTTAAAAAAATAAAAAATGAACAGTAAACAAAAAATTGAAAAGTACGAAAGCGCTTTAAAAATTATTTTATTTTGCGTCGAAGTAAACCCGCAAGTTAATTTAACACAAATGCGAAAAGATTTAAAATTGAATAAAAATTTTATAAGGTCATTGCTAAAACTTGAAATTATAAAAAACAACGGAAACCGAGGGGCGTCGAATTATGTTTTATTAAAAAAGTTTACAGACGAAATGACCTTGGAAGTTTTAAACTTTGCAAACGAATTGTCGGCAAATAAAAAGGAAACAATAATACAAAAACACGTCGGTACATTTGAAGAGGAAAAACCTCAACCCGTAAAGGAATTGAATTTGTTTCAAAAAATAATTAAAACCTTATTCAATGGGGCTATTTAAAGAGCTTTTTTATAAGTCACGCAGGACACAAAACGAATTGTCTAACGTGTTAAACTATACGCCCGCAAATTTATCAATATTAAAACGCAAGCAACCGCCGTATTTTATTAAATTAGAAAAGGCAATGTCAACCCTTGGTATTGATAATTTAGAAGCGCAGGAGGGAAATTTAATAATCACAATACAATTAAAATGCAAAGAATAGAAAGACTTATCGACGCAAAAATACCTTTTGCTGTTATGCACTATAAAAAAATACCAACAGGGAAGACAAACGCTTTTGAATTGGTTGTAATTAACCCCGAAGACGGCGAGTTGAATGTTTTACCGCTCGACCCGTTGGATATAAAAGTAATCAAAAGCCGAAAATATCACAATATCATAAAAATAAAAAACAACACCGACGACGGCAGGGTTTTTGAGTTTATGGATTTTAAAAAAGTACTCGACGACGCAGTCGCGGAATTTAACAGGTTAATGGACGAACACAAAAATGAAAAAAAATAAATTATGAAACCGAAAAAAATAAATTTAATTGTTGAGGTTTTCGCGTGGGTTTGTGTATTTGTTATATTAACAGCATTAATAATAATAATAAAAAATTTATGAAGACATCAATCGAAATGTTAATCGACGAATTGACAAAAAATATAGTTCCAACAGCCGAAGCCGACGAAACAGACTTGGCGCGAAATGGAGCGTTTCACGTTGCTATTAGTTTGGCAAAAGTATTTGAACAACGCGAAAAAGATTTAATACTGTCGGCGTTCGATAGTAAATTCAACGGAACCGCACAAGAATTTTACAACGCTTGTTTTAACACAAAAGGTTTGTAAATTTGTAAAATGGAAAACAAGCAACCCGACCCAATAATCGAAACAATTTTCGAAACTGAAAAACGATTGAAGCGAAAAGCGACCGTCGTTTTAAAAGAAGCAAAAGAAAATGAAAAAATAAAATTGCAAAACGGGTTCGCTTGGGTTACAATAGACGCAAAAACAAGGGTATTGCGAAAAGTAAAAAAATAAAATTATGGGACGAATAAATACAACACAAAAACAAAAAATATTAATACTTGAATACTATTTAATTCATAAATTGAACGGTTTAAAATCAATCGCAATGGACTTGGATATATCGTACGTTGTATTGACAAAATTTATAAGCCGATACGAAAAAACAGGATTTTTGATTTTGCCGTCAAAAATGAATTAACTTTATATTTTACAGCACAAAAACAACAACAATGGCAAAACAGGACATCGAAAAACACCAATTCAAAAAAGGACAATCAGGGAACCCAAAGGGACGACCTGTTGGCGCGCTTGGTTCCAAAACAATTTTGCAAAAATATTTAAATCTGACAACCAAAGCCGTTAACCCAATAACCAACGCGACCGAAAATTTAACGGTTGCCGAACAAATACACCTTAAGCAAGTTGCAAAAGCAATCGACGGCGATTTATATAGTTACAAAGAAATTATCGACCGTCTCGAGGGCAAAACAATAAACGTTCAGGAAATTAAACAGGAAATCACACAAAAGACATTGCGAATTGGTTACGGCGACGACGAAGACGACGACACGGGAGACGATAACAGCGAATGGATAAGATAGATTTTAACCCTAAATTATTTAACAATTTATATTGGCATTTACTAAAATATTTTAGTGACGCCAATTTCCGTTTTATATGGGTTTACGGCGGTTCGTCAAGTTCCAAAACTTATTCGGTCGTTCAACTTCAAATCGTCCTTATGTTATCAGGCAAAGACGAAAACGCGTTGATTTTACGGAAATACGCGTCGGATATTCGCGACAGTATCTTTGCCGATTTTAAAGGCATCATTTCCGATTGGGGTTTGAATGAGTTTTTTATTATTCAACAAAACTATATTGTTTGCGTCCCGACGGGTTCGTTTGTTCGTTTCCGTGGATTGGACGACAGCGAAAAGGTCAAAGGAATTTCACAATTCAAACGGGTTGTTATGGAAGAGATTTCACAGTTTGACGAATTGGATTTTAAGCAAATCAAAAAACGTTTGAGGGGTCGCGTCGGTCAACAAATAATCGGAATATTTAACCCGATAAGCGAGCAACATTGGATAAAAGAAAACATTTTCGATAAGGAAATTTTAACAGACATCGAAAGCGATATTTGCCAAACGCAAATAAACAACGCAGGAGACACGATAATTTTAAAAACAAATTATTTAGACAACAAATATATTGTTGGCGAATGGAACGACGACGGACAACAAATTGGCGGGTTTGTAGATACGCACGTAATCAATGATTTTGAAAAGGATAAAATAAATGATTTCAATTATTATCAAATTTACGGTTTAGGCAATTGGGGGAAACTTCGAACAGGCGGGGAATTTTGGAAAGACTTTCAAACCGACAAACACGTAACGACAAAAGGTTGGGACGAAAATTTGCCAATTCATTTGACTTGGGACGAAAACGTAAACCCGCATATAACCTGTTTGGTTTGGCAAATCGACGGCAAGGTCGCAACGCAAATCGACGAAATATGTTTGCCCGACCCGCGCAATAGAGTTTTGGACGCCTGCAACGAATTTAAACAGCGTTACCCCGTCGACAGGGTCAAAGGTTTGTTTTTATATGGCGACCGCACAAGTATAAAAGAAGACACAAAGTTGGCAAAAGGAGAAAACTTTTACACTAAAATACAACAAAATTTGTCGGCATATTTACCGCGCTTACGTATGCAAAGCGTTAACCCAAGCGTCGTTCAATCAGGAAGTTTTATCAACGAAATTTATCGAAATAGTTTTGAAAATATAGTTATCTTTGTAAATGACAAATGCAAAAAAAGTTTATTTGACTATCAATATGCGTTGGAAGACAGCGACGGAACGATTAAGAAGTCAAAGAAAACTAACCCAACAACAAAAGTAACGTTTGAAGAGTTCGGACATTGTAGCGACGCAAAACGTTATTTCATTACGGTTGCATTTGCAAACGAATATCAAAACTATTTGAGGGGCGGTCGAAAGTCTGTTATTTCAATAGGTAGAAACAAAGCAAAATCAGGGTATTAAAAACCTAAAATATTTAAAATGGCTTATTTAACTTGTGACGATTACATAATGCAAATACAGGACGTCAATTTGCAACAAATTATAAATAACAACGAAGCGATTAGAGAAAACGCGGGATTATTAGCGGAAGCCGAAGCGCGTTCGTATTTAATACAAAAATACGATTTCGACGCGGAACTGTTAAAAACAGGCGAAGACAGAGACCCGCAGTTGTTGGCTTACATTATCGATATTTCGTTGTTTCATTTACATAGCCGTATCGCACCGCGCAACATTCCTGAATTAAGACAAACACGATACGAAAACGCTATCGCTTGGCTAAAAATGTGCGCATTTGGAGACGTAACGCCTAAAATAGAACCAATAACACCCGCGCAGGGCAACCGTATAAGATACGGCGGAAATACTAAAAATGTAAACCAATACTAAAAATGGGAGTAATTGACAAATCAATTAAAGGTTTTAAAAATCTTTTTAATTATCAAAGCATATTCCAACCGCAGGAAAGTAACAATAAAAATTTAGGTTCAAAAGTAATGCCGTTACAGTTGCAACGTATCAAACAGGATACGTTAACTTGGCGCGAGGGTATCGAAGAGGCAGAACGCGCATACGTTCCATTTAGGGTAAAAATGCAGGAAACTTTTGTAGATACAATTTTGAACGGTCATGTTTCGGCATGTATCGAGCGACGAAAAGATTTGACATTGTTACGCGATTGGCAAATATTAAACGCCGACGGAACGCCAAACGAAGACGTTGAAAAAATATTAAATTCGGCTTGGTTCAACAAATTCATGTCGTTTTCGTTAGATACAATTTTTTTCGGTTATACATTGATAAGTTTAGGCGACATCAAAGACGGAAAGTTTGAGGACATCGAAGTTATTAAACGTTGGAATATTTCGCCCGACCGCAAGGTCGTTTCGTCAGTTCCTTACGACGTTAACGGCGTAAGTTTTGAAGCGGACGAGTTTAAAAATTGGCACGTTTATATAAAAACAGTTAACGACATCGGGTCGTCAAAATGCGGTTTTGGTTTACTTTATTCAGTTGCATTGTACGAAATCTTTTTGCGCAACCTATTAGGTTATAATGGCGATTTTGTGGAACTTTATTCACAACCTTACCGAATAGGGAAAACAAACAAAACCCAAGGAATTGAGCGAGATACATTCGAGGACGCCGTCGCAAATATGGGGTCGGCAGGTTACGCAATACTTGACGCGCAGGACGACACAATCGAATTTTTAGACAGTTCGTTAGGAGGGACGGGTTACAAAGGTTACGCCGATTTGGAAAGCCGTATCGAAAAGAAAATTTCAAAATTGATTTTAGGACACGCGGACGCATTAGACAGCACGTCGGGAAAAATTGGAGCAAGTCAGGGCGAGGAAAGCCCAACAGCGCAAGCGTTAGAAGACAAACAAACAAAGGACGGCGTATTTATTACGGACGTAATCAATTGCGAACTATTGCCGAGACTTCGAAATTTAGGTTTTGCAATTCCCGAAGACGTAACGTTTGAATTTAAGAACGACAGCGAACAAATAGAGACCAACAATAATATTGTTGAATTGGCTGTAAAAATCAAACAGGCAGGTTTACAAATATCAAAAGATTATTTTGAAGAGCAAACAGGAATTAAACTATTTGATTTGCCCGCGGTTGCGTCAAGCCCCGCACCAAGTCAAAGCGTTAAAAATAGACTTGAAAGTTTATATAAATAATGAATTTTACGCAACAACAAATCGACGCATTAATTGAGGGAGTTTACGACGGGACAATTACGACCCGCGATTTACCTGTTAATTTATACAATGCAATTTCGCAAAAGTTGTTGTCGGCGTTGGGGAGCGTTGAGGGTTCGCCAAGTAAAAGTCTTTTAAATGAATTAAAAGAAAACATTTATATGTTTTCGGGTGCAAAGGTTTACCAACAAATTCAGGACATTAGTTTATTAGGGCAAAACGACAATATAAAGTCTTTTAAAAATTTCAGGGACGAAGCGTTGGCGATTTACAACCAATATAATAAAAATTGGTTAGAAACGGAATACAGCACAGCAATAGGGCAAGCGCAAAGCGCGGTACGTTGGGAGCAAATCGAAGCGCAAAAATCGGAATTACCATATTTACAATATAGCGCAGTAATTGACAAAAACACGTCGGATATTTGCAAACCATTAGACGGGGTTTGTTTGCCTGTTAGTGACAAGTTTTGGAATATAAACACACCGTTAAACCATTTCAATTGCCGTTGCACAGTTATACAGTTTGACAAAACAGACGCAACGCAAGTGGGTATAACATCAAAAGAAAACGCCGACAAAGCAACAGCGGAAATTTCAAAATTAAGGCACCCGTTATTTGAGGGCAACAGCGGAAAAGACAGACTAATTTACAACAAAGAACACCCGTATTTTGACGTCCCGAAAGCCGACAGGGAATTTGCAAAAGAAAATTTTGGGTTGCCAATTCCACAACTTGAAAGTGTATTTACGCCCGCGAAAACAATATCGGAAGCGAGAACAAATGTTTTAAGTATATTTGAGGAAAATTTAGGCATAAAAGGAAAATCGGTTGGAGTTTCAAAAGATTTGACTTTGGCGGATTTAAACCAAAGAAGCGAACATTTATTTAACTTAACAAAAGAATATAACATCACTTTCAATAAAAATTCAGTTCCTGAAATTAAATTTCAATCGTCAGGCGGTGCGTATGGACGCGTAAATTATTTTTACGACGGAAGACTTGAAAGAATGAATTTTGGAAGTAGGTTTGACGCGTCGAGGGGTATTGAAGACCGTATAAAAATAACGCAGTCGGGTTTTTCAGGTTATGCAAAATCAAAAGTCGACATTGATAAATTAAATTTGTCAACATTAACACACGAATTTGGTCACGTTATTTCGGTAACGGGTTTAAGAACTGAATTTGTTGGATACAAAGATTTTTGGGAAGAAATGAAAAGTTTGAAAACAGCATATAACGTTGAGGTTAATAAATTGGCGTCAATAAAAGACACCGCAACGTTAAATAAAATATATTTAGGCGATTATGCAAGGACAGACGTAAACGAATTTTTGGCAGAGGGTTTTACGGAGTATAAATTGAAAACAAACCCGTCAAAATATGCAACAGAAGTTGGAAAAATAATTGATAAATACTTTAAAAAATAAATATTATGGAAGCAATAGACTTGGTTTGTTTTAAATGCAAACATTTTCGAAGATTTACGGGCGACGGCGGTTGTGACGCGTTCCCTGACGGAATACCCGAAGAAATAACATCGGGCGAAAACAAACACAAAAAACCATTAAAAGACCAAAAAAACGACATCGTTTTCGAACCGACAAAAGACAATTAATACAATGGCAAGCCAATTTGATTTCCGACGCGTACAAATAAGATTGCAACAAGCCGAAAAAGGTTTGTCGTTGGCAATTGCAAACATTGCTAAAAATGAATTTTTAAACAATTTCAGGGAGCAAGGTTTTAACGGTAAAAAATGGAAAGAAGTTCAACGACGTATCGCAGGGACGAAAGCATACGCAGGAAATAAAGACAAAGGCAAAAGAACGCGCGCAATATTACAGGGTAAGGGTTCAGGTCGTTTGCGAAAAGACGTTGCAAATTCAGTCAGCAACGGGATAAAAAACAGCGAATTAAGTTATACTTTGATAGTGGATAATGAGTACGCAAGTTATCACAACGACGGAACGTCAAAAATTCCGCAAAGACAATTCGTTGGAATGACTGAAAAATTAAACAAAAAGATTTTAAATAAAATAAACGAAAAAATTATTCAAATATGGTAAACGTAATAAATGAAATTGTCGCGCAACTTCGCACAATTCCTGAATTAAAGTTGGTAACAATTTGGAACAATCAATTTGAATATATAGAAAACGGCGAAATATATTCGTTTCCTATGCCGTGCGCATTTGTTGAGGTTAACGCGGACGCGTTCGAGCAATTAGGCAACAGGTACCAAGCGAGCGACATAAATGTTAAAATACATATCGGACAAGATTTTTACAATGGAACAAACATCGACGAAAATTTAGTTATCTTTGCATTGCGCGACTTGGTAGTTAGAAAATTATCACTATTTAAACCAACAACCGCAGGGGCAATGGTAAAAATAAGCGAAAAACAAGACTTTCAACATTCAAACGTTTATCATTACGAAATAGATTTTAAAACGCATTATGTAGACGACACGAACGTAAATGCGGACATATTAACAACACCGCCAACGGCGTTACAAATTAATAAATAATGGCAAGGACAATTGAACAAATACAAGCGGGAATAATCGCAGACATACAGGCAACGCCTGAATTGGTAGAAGCAAACAGCACGAGCAGGCGCGCAATTTGGCGTTTGTTTACATTTGTACAGGCGTCGGCAATTCTATTGTTGGAGCAAATTATCGACGTTTTTACAGCAGAAAACGACTTAAAAATCAGTAAGGCAATACCCGCGACAGCGAGTTGGTTAAACGCAAAAGTTTTTGAGTTTCAATATTCAGCAACAAACCCGCAAATTGTACAATTAGTCAATTTTGCGCCTGCATATCCTGTAACAGATACGTCGTTGCGTTTGATTACGCGTTGCGCAGTTGTCACAACAATAGCAAACCAAGTTATTATAAAAGTAGCGAAAAGCGAACCGCCAACGGCGTTAACCTCAACGGAATTGAGTTCGTTGCAATCTTACATTAATAACATAGGTATTGTCGGGGTAAGTTACAATTGTCAATCGTTAGCGTCCGATAAATTATTTATTGACGCAGAAGTTTATTACGACGGTCAATATAGCAACGTTATTTCGACAACAGTTATTGACGCAATAAATGCGTTTTTGTCGAGACTGTCTTTTAATGGCGTCTTAAAAGTTTCTGACATTGAATTGGCAATCAGAAATGTTGTTGGAGTTAATGACGTTTTATTGAAAAATATTAAAATGCGAAGCGACGCAACATCATTTGTTAACGGAACATTTTTAATTCAAAACAATACGGTTATTTCAAGGTTATTTCCAACGGTATCGGGTTATATAGTGGGAGAAACAACAACAGGGAACACGTTTACTGACAAATTAACATTTATAGCGATTTAATGTACGACGTTAATTATAATACAGCAATTGAAAATCTTTTAGTTCCTGACAAAAGAACTAATAAAACGCTTGCGTTTAACATTGCCTTGGCTTTGGGTATTGCGAACAATCACAATTTGTTGTTTAATATATATAAAAATTATAATATTATACCAAATTGGTCTGTATCAACAGTATATCAAAAAAATGATTTTATAAAATATGGTAAAAGTATTTTTCAAAGTATTGTAAATAACAATTCAGGACGACCGACAAACATAAACAAATGGCGTTTGGTTTCTGAAAACTTTTTAGGTTCCGATTTTCGTTTGTCAATTACGGGCGAAAAATTAAATTTGGAATATGCGTTAAATACTTGGTTTGGTTCAACTTTTAGACAACCAAGCGTCGGAATAAGCGACATTTATATATCAACAAATAATTTTATTGAATTGCCTGTTTTTCGTGTTGGTATTAATGAATTTGAAAGCACGTCGGTACGTTCAGACGGTAGCGACCAATTTGTCATTAATTCGTACACTTTTGCAACACAATACAATTTAACAATAAACGTTCCGATTACATTATTTAACACGCTTGGAGCAACAAACGAAATAAAAACGTCAATTGTCAGGGCGTTTGCAGACAAATACATCAACGCAGGTTTAATCTATAAAATACAAACATATTAACAAATGAAAATTTTAAATATTTCAAATATTAGCAGTTCAAATGCAATGCCTATAAAGGCGGGAACATTGCAATTTTTACAGGACGCGCACAAAGAAACAATTTCGGGTTTGATTACAAATTTAATTCCAACGCCCGACCCAAATACAATATATATTTTGTCGGGTTGCAAAAATTCAACTGTTGCGCCAATACATACAATATCGGCAGGGGTTTTGTATTATAATAACGAAATATTTAATTTTGACGGCGCAACGTTTACGTTGACGGGTTTACAAAAAGCATACGCCCGAATTGAAACAACACAATATTTAACAAATGCCGACCCCGTACAATTTACGGACGGAGTTAATAGAAACGTTCATAATATTAGAAAAATAGTTGTTGAAAATACAATTTCGTCAAGCGGTTTGCCCGAATTTAAAGATTTTATTTTGGTAAATAATTGGTTAAAAGGCGACACAAAAGAGGTTGTTTGCGACGCAACGTATTTAGCAACTAATTTTGACGCAAACGGAATTGGACGTTTGGAGCGCGCAGGTTGGGCAATTATGAACGGTTACGCAGGTTTGACACCAAACGACAACGGATTGGTTGTTGTTGGTTATGGGTCAAGTTATCCAACTTTAGGAGCAACAGACGGATATAAGGACGCGGTAATAGTTCAACACGACCACGAATACGCATTAGAAGACCCAAGGTACCCCGTAATGACGAGAGTTCCGTCTAACGGTACGGGACTAAATGTCGGTGTAAATAATTCGTCAGGTTTTTTTATTGGTCAAGGACAGTCAAATAGAGTTGCAACAGTCGGCGAAAGCGGAACCAATAAAAACATGCAACCGTATGTTGTACGTTTGAGAATAATGAAATTGTAAAAAAGTGAGCGTTTCAAAGCAAAGGCGAGTAACAGCGTATCCAAGCCCTTTAAATTTTAAAAAATTAAAGGAAACAACAAATACGCGTAAAATAAGCACGAGCAAAATAATAAACGAAGCGTTAACAGTCTATTTTAAGGACAAAAAATAAGTATTGCACAATTTAGAATTTATCTAAATTAAAATAAAAATTTTATACATTTGTATTATGATTTATTGCATAGACGAAAATATCGACGAACCAATTATGTTAATCAATACCCACATCGGCTTTGACGAAGACGAGGGAATGGGTATTGACGGGGCGTTGTTTCAAAAAGAATTGTTATATTTGGATACGTTAGGAAAAAAACGCATACAAATTTGGATTAATTCAATTGGGGGCGTTGTTATGGACGGTTATTCTATTGCATCGGCAATATTAAAAACCAAAACACCTGTTGACACGTTCAACGTTGGAATTTGCGCAAGTATTGCGGGCGTTATTTTTATGTGCGGACGAAACCGCGTTGCAATGGATTACAGTTTGTTAATGATACACAAACCAAGCGGGGGCAACGACGAAAAGGTTTTGGAATTAATGCAGGAAAGTTTAGTTACAATGTTAACCGCAAAAAGCGGGTTAACAACGGAGCAGGTTTCAAAATTAATGGACGCGACAAGTTGGATAAATGCGACCGAATGTTTAAAAATGGGTTTTGCAACAGAAATTGAAAAAACGGCAAAAGCCGAAACGATAACGGCAACGAATTACGCCGATATATTTACGCAAGCGAATAGGATTACAAATAAAATATTAAAACCAATAATTAACACAAAAAAAAGTATGTTAAAAGTTACAAACAAACTTGGAATTAATGCCGAAGCGAACGAAGAGAGTATCTTAAACGCAATCGAGCAAATGGAAAGCGCAAAAAACGCCGAAATTGAAACAATGAAACAAACAATCGCGGATATGGAAACGCAATTGACAGCATTAAAAGAAAAATGCGACGCAATGATTATCGAAATAGAAACCGAAAAAGAAATGTCACAGGAAAAAGAGGCAATGGATATGGTTACAAATTTCGCTAAATTAGGACGTATCAAAGACGAAGAAGAAAATGTTAAAATGTGGGTTAACCTTGCAAAAGCGGATTTTGACGGAACAAAAGCAATAATCGAAAATTTGCCTTTGAACGTACAAGCAAATAAAATCGAAAATGCATTAGAAAACAACACAAACGAAACGCAATTTAAAAACGGCGAAGACTTTATGTCTTTTGAATTAAAACAAATTAACAACAAAAACAAAAAATAAAAGAATATGTCATTAAGTACAACATCGAATTTTACCCAATTTGAAAAAGGGTTTTTCATTACGGAAGCCGTTATCGGTTTAGACACAATTAACAAAGGTTTGGCGTATGTAGCGCAAGGAGTTAAAAACGACCAATATACATTTCCTGTATTGACGGCAAACGTGGTTTTGAACCCACGTACTGAAATGCCCGTTGATAACGACACGACCGTTTTATCAAATAGAACGATTACTTTGGGAGCGTTTGAAGCGTTCGAAAAATTTGACCCGTCAATTTTCGAAAACCATTGGCACCAAACAGAATTAGCGGACAAAATTTTGTCACGTTCATTGCCTGCAACGTTTGTGAATTATTTAGGTTCATATTACACTGCAAAAGCTTTCGCACCTGTTGAAAGAATGATACATGAGGGGTCGACTTCTTACACAACGTCAGCAAGTACAACAGCATCGGTAAATTATTCAATCAAACATTTTGACGGTTTAATTAAACAAGCGTTAAACGCTACAACACCCGCGTTGCAAGTTCCAACACCTGTTGCGTTAACAAGTGCAAACATTATTGCAAAAATGGAATTGGCTAAAAATTTAATGCCAAAAGCGTTATTGTCACAAGCGGACAGATATAAAAAATTAAAATTTATTATGTCAGTTGAGGACGCACAGAAATACGAAGACGCATTAACAAATACGTCATTTAAAAACAACGACACAACCGAAGCGGGTTTAAACAAATACAAAGGTTACACAGTAGAAGTGACAGCAGGTTTGCCTGAAAACACTTTCTATTTTTGTGAAGCGACTTCACAAGTGACGTCAAACATTCAATTGGCGGTTACGTCTTTGGATAACCTTTCATTTATCATTGACCGTTACGTTTCTTATGCGCAATTATGGTTCTACAAAGCCGTTGCAAAAATGGGGGTTGGAATTGCAAAACCAAGCGAGTTTGTAATTTACACAACTAAAACACTTGCAAACTTTAACGCATAGTTAAAAAATAATGTTAAGTTGACCGCCTTTAAGATAAGGCGGTTTTTCTTAACTATTTCACAATCTTAAACCAACAAAAAAAATGGCTTTAAACAACATTAGTTTTGTAAAAGGAAAGGGCGGACTTGGGAGACCATTAGCAGGCAAAGACTACATTAGCGGTCTTTTGTTTTATACTAACACGTTACCAAGTGGCTTTTCAAGTACAAACAGAATAAAACAAATATTTTCAGTTGCCGACGCTGTGGCGTTGGGAATTGGTAAAACATACGCAGACGAAACGCAAGCAACGGGGGTTTATACCGTTTCAGCAATAGGAGCGACAGGGGATAGCATAAGAATTAACTATTTAGAACCTGAAAACAAAACCGTTGTTTTAGGTACTTATGTTAAAATAGCAACCGACACAACGCCTTTATTAGTTGCAACAGGAATTGTTAACGCAATTAATGCAGGGACTTTTGTACACGGTTACAGCGCAACAATTGGAAGCGCGGGAGCGTTTACAGTAAAAGCGAGAAAAGGACTTGGAGTTTATGCAAATGGTTCAGGACTTTTGACCGCTACAATCACGGGAACCATTGCAGGAAGTTTGACGACACCATTTTCGGGGGGCGTTGCATCATTACAGGCAACTTGGTACTATCATATTTCGGAGTTTTTCAGAATTTCGCCAAAAGGTTTTCTTTGGTTAAATTTTCAAGCCGTACCGTCAACGTACACTTACGCGGAAGTTCAGGACTTTCAATTGTTTACTAACGGGGCAATGCGTCAACTTGGAATTTTTGTTGATAGCAAAGCGTTAACAGTTTCAGACACAACAGCAATTCAAGGCGTTTGCGATTTATTGGACGCGCAAAAAATGCCGTTATCGGTTATTTACGCGGGGAATATTCAGGCGGTTACAAATATTTCGACATTAACGGACTTGGCAACATTTTCAAACAACAAAGTTTCTGTCGTTGTAGGTCAGGACGGAGCGGGACAAGGTAACGCGATTTGGTACGCGACAGGAAAGTCGGTTACTACTTTAGGCGCAACGCTTGGAGCGGTTTCTTTGGCTTCTGTTAGTACGAATATTGGTTGGGTTGCGCAGTTTGATATGTCAAACGGGATTGAATTAGACACAATCGCTTTTGCGAACGGGGTTAAATTTTCGGACGCGTCTGTTACTTCAACACTATTAGACGCAATTGATTTAAAACGTTACATATTTTTGAGAAAATTCCCGAACAAATCGGGTTCATTCCATAACGATAGTCATACCGTAATTACGCCGTCAAGCGATTACGCATATATTGAAAACAACAGAACGATTGACAAAGCAATCAGGGGCGTTGACGAAGCGTTGACACCGTCTTTAAATAGTCCTTTATTATTGAACGCAAACGGAACGTTGGCAAATAGTACTGTTGCGTTTTTAACAGGACAGGCGACGGTTATTACTGACGAAATGGTAAGAAGTGGTGAAGCGTCCGCAATTAGCGTGACAATTGACCCAAACCAAAACGTTGCAAGTACTTCAAAAGTAATTGTCGCAATAAACATTGTTCCGATAGGAGTTGCGAGAAATATAGTTGTTAACATCGGATTTAAAACATCATTATAATTATGGCAACACCATTAATAAACGGCATCAATTACAGTTGGGCAAACGTTAAAGTTATTTTATTCGGGGTTCCTGTTGTGGGAATTACAAAAATCGAATATAAAATAAAACAAAAAAAGGAAAACCAATACGGGGCAGGTTACGAACCAATCTCACGCGGTTACGGCAATAAGGAATACGAGGGGAGCATCGAAATATATTCGGACGAATTAAAACGAATAATCGCAAGCGCACCAAATAACGACCTTATGCAAATACCGCCTTTTAAAATTCACGTACTTTTTGAAAGTGGCGCAGGTCTTTTGGTTACGGAAGACGTATTGTCTATGTGTGAATTTACCGAAGAGGGATTAACAGCATCGCAGGGAGACACAAAACTTTTGGTAACTTTGCCGTTAGTTATCGGACAAATAAGCCGATAATTAAAATATAAATAAAAACCCGTCTTAATTGGCGGGTTTAATTCACTAAATTAATAAATTATGGAAACGCAAAAAAAAGCCGACGCGTTGAGCGTCAAAATGAATTGTAAAGTTTTGCCAATCGTATTTCACGACGAAGAGACAGGCGAGGACATTATCGGGTTTATAAAAGAACCGTCCCGAATGGTTAAACTTCGTGTTATGGATAAGGCAATGACCGCACCTGTTACGGCATCGGCGGAATTATTCGACAGTATTTTTATTGAAGAGGAAAGCGACAAACGTTTTTTAACAGATGACAAATACTATTTGGGCGCAACAATGGAAGCATTTAAAACAGTCGAAATGGCTGTAAATACTTTTAAAAAAAAATAGACGATTACACTATTAGCGAACAAAGTAGCGAAGAAACGAGAATGATTGCGTTACTTCGCTACTTTTCGCATTTTACGTTAGACGTAGAAAATATGTCGGACGACGAATTGGCTAAAAATTGGGGTCAATTACAATACGCATTAAAACAAACGGGACAATATAACAATTAATTGAATGGATAATCAAATCAGGTACACAGTAACGGCAAACGATATGTTATCGGGCAAGTTGCAGGGAATGAACGATAACGCAAATATGCTCAACGGCACAATGGCAAATTTAGGAACCGCAGTTGCGGGGGCTTTTTCTGTTTATGCAATTACAAATTTTGTCAAATCAGTTGTAAGCGCAGGAACAACCGTTGAAAATGCAACAACAGGGTTAACTACATTATTAGGAGACGCAGGCGAAGCAACCCGAGTTATACAAAACACAATGCAGGACGCAACAAAAACGCCTTTTGCATTTGAGGGTTTGTTAAGCGCAAACAAAGCGTTAATTAGCGCAGGCGTAAGCGCAGACAAAGCAAGGGCGGACGTTTTAAATTTAGCCAACGCAATTTCGGCAACAGGTGGCGGGGACGTTGAATTGCAAAGAATGGTTATAAATATGCAAGCAATTAGCAATACAGGAAAAGCAAATTCTGAAGATATTAAGCAATTTGCTACGGCGGGAATTAATATTTATAAGGTATTATCGGAAGCAACAGGGCAACCAATTTCAAAGATTAAAGAAATGGGTGTTTCTTACGACATGTTAACAATGGCATTGCAAAAAGCGCACGAAAAAGGCGGGATTTATTACAACGGTTTAGAAAATATGGCAAATAATACGAGCGTTCGAATTTCAAACGTTGGGGACGCATTATTTCAGTCTTTTGTTGAAATATTTCAAAAAATAAAACCCTATGTTGACGGCGCATTAGGTTTTATTAACGATATGATTTCAAGTGCTAAAAATAACATAGGCGTTTATTTTGATGCTATGGTAAATTTTTTTAAACCTTTAATAAATCCAATAAGGGAATTATTTGACAAAATAGTTTCTTCGGTTCGTAATGTTTACGACTCTTTAAGTCAATTTAGTTCAGAGGGTGGAAGTATTTTAGAGTTTATTAGAGATGCAATCGGGGGTTTGATAACCGCGTTTGGCTATCTTTACGAATATACTTTTAACTTTGTGGCAGGAGTT
>Ga0209087_1000303_pt1 | contig 32911 bp, 23 predicted proteins | sample S_130805_EF_Meta_FD_187321 | JGI IMG/M metagenome (GOLD analysis project Ga0209087, IMG submission 187321) | Freshwater microbial communities from Lake Simoncouche, Canada to study carbon cycling - S_130805_EF_MetaG (SPAdes) (version 2) | ecosystem: Environmental > Aquatic > Freshwater > Lake ... | reverse complement strand
TTGAATGGAGTCACCGAAACAAATGTTCCCACTGTTTAACGTAACCGATGGTACTACATTTACTACCACCGTACCGTTGGCTGTATTGATGCAGCCATTGTAATTGTATAATAAATTGTAGACAGTTGTTTGGGCCGGAGAAGGGGTGATGCTTTGCGTCGTTTGTGCATTGTTTGACCAAAGGTAGGTTCCGCCAAGGACATCAGGGGTAGCCGTAAGTGAAGCTTGACTTCCTTGACAAATGGTATCGTTTGGTATGGTAATGTTTGGTATTGGGTATACCGTTACCGTGAGTGTTTGAGGTAAACTGTTGCAGTTGTTTGCGTTGGCAATGATGGTATAATTTACATTTCCTGTTGCTGTGCCTATCGAAGTAATCAGATCGTTTATGGCATTGCCATTTCCTGAGGTTGAACCTGTAACTTGTGATTCGGTGTTTGTCCAACTAATGGTGGCATTTTGAACATTGCTGTTCATTCCAATTTGTACGGCATCGCCGCTGCAAATATTTTGTGAACCAAGTGTGGTTACCAAGGTTGGAATCGGATTTACTGTAATGGTGCCAGTCGCAGTTGGACTTGCGCAATTAGCTGCACTTGTGTATACCAAGGTATAATTGGTGGTTACATTCGGAGACGCTGTTAGGTTTTGTGTTGTTTGTCCCCCAGGTGTCCATACATACGTTCCTCCAGGGAAAGATGGCGTAGCGGTTAAGGTTGCGCTTATTCCATTACAAACAGTATCGTTCACGATGGTAACGGTTGGTACCGGATTTACAGTTACGGTTCCAGTTGCTGGTGCATTTTGACAGCCTGTTGGTGCTGTGTAGACCACCGTATAGGAGGTAGTGTTTGCTGGAGATACTGTAATGCTCGGGGTTGTTGCACCGTTGCTCCATAAATAGGTCCCGCCAGGGATTGAAGTCGTTGCATTCAAGGTTGCATTTTGTCCTGTGCAAATGGTTGCGTTGCTTACGTTAACAACAGGCAATGGATTTACAACCATGCTTGAAGGTGTGCTTGCACTTACACAACCTGCAGGAGAGGTATAAACCAAATTGTAGGTTGTCGTTGCATTCGGCGTTCCGCTGATTGAGCTAGTGGTTAAATTACCAGGTGTCCATGCATACGTTCCTCCAGGAATGCTTGGGGTTGCATTTAATATGGCAGTTTGACCTACACAAATGGTATCGTTTGGAATGTTGAGCGAAGGAATGCCATTCACGGTAACGGTAACACTTTGAGGCGAAGCTGAACAGCCTGTTGCCGCTGAATAACTCACGGTCCAAGTTGTCGTTGTATTTGGAGATGCGGTTAGCGTTGGGCCACTGATGTTGCCAGGATTCCATGTAAAACCACCCCCTGCAATGTTGGTCGTTGCGGTTACACTTGCAGTTTGACCTAAACATATGGCCGTATTGTTTACGGTAATGCTGGGATTTAAATTTACTGTTATGGTTCCACTTACAGGCGTACTTGGACAGTTCAAGTTGCTCGTGAAAATTACGGTGTATGTTGTTGTCTGTTGGGGTGAATCTTGAATGGTAGCTGTGTTAAACCCTCCAGGGTTCCATGCGAAAGTACCCGTTGGCAATGTTGAATTGGCTGTGATTGAACCTTGTTGTCCAATGCAAATGGTATCGTTTGTCACGGTTACTACTGGGGTTGGATTAACCGTAACGGTTCCAGATGCAGAAGGGCTAACACATCCTGCAGCGGTTGTGTAAACAACAGAATAGGATGTTGTGGCATTTGGAGAAACGGTTATAGACGCCGTGGTAGCATTGTTTGACCAAAGATAGGTGCCTCCGGGAACGGTAGGTGTCGCAGTGAGGGTTGCGCTATTGCCATCACATATAACAACATTGTTTACGGTAACGGAAGCAACTGGGTCTACCGTTACTGTGCCTGTAGCATTGTTTGAAGCACATCCCGCAGCAGAAACATAGCCTACGGTGTAAACCGTAGTTGTTAACGGGGTAACCGTCACGGAGCTACCGACCATGCCTCCGGGATTCCAAGTAAAAGATCCTCCTTGGGTGTTTGTGCTTGCGTTCAGCGTGGCTGATTGACCTGCACAAATGGTAGCGTTCGTAATGGTAATGGTTGGTGTTGGATTGACCGTTACGGTTCCAGATGCAACAGGTGCTGTACATCCTGCTCCTGTGGTATACGTCACTGAATAAGTGGTTGTAACGGAAGGGAATATGGTGATGCTGGCAGTATTTGCATTGTTGCTCCAGGCGTAAGTACCGCCCGGTACGGTAGGGGTTGCTGTTAGGGTTGCTGATTGTCCAAGGCAGATGGTTGCGCTGTTTACCGTAACCGTTGGTGAAGGGTTAACAACGATCGTGGCATTTACATTGGTTGCTTGGCAACCTGCAGGTGTTGTGTAGCTTACAATGTATGTTGAGGTTGCATTCGGGGTAACGGTAATTGAGTTTCCTACGGTACCTCCTGGGTTCCATGTAAAAGTACCTCCAGGAACACTTGCAGTAGCTGTTAAGGTAGCTGATTGTCCGCTACAAATGCTTGTGCCTGGTGCAGTAATTACTGGGGTAGGGTTTACCGTAATTGCACCTGTCGCATTTCCAGGGCATCCACCTGTGGGTGTAAAGGTAACTGTGTATAATGTTGTAGCATTTGGCGAAGCTGTTAAGGTAGGGCCGGAAGTACCGTTGTTCCAAGTGAAAGTTCCATTCATAACGGGCGTAACAGACGCGGTTAAGGTTGCAGGCTGTCCAGCGCACACCGTTGCATTGGTTACTGTAACCGTTGGAGAAGGGTTTACAATAACGGTAGTGGTTGCAGAAGCAATGCATCCGCCCATGTCTACGGTTACAGTATACGTTCCTGCTGCCGCTGCTGTTACATTTGGAATGGTCGGGTTTTGTATGTTTGAAGTAAATCCATTGGGTCCTGTCCAAGTGTAGGTTCCCATAGCTGCAGTACCCAATTGTAAGGTCCCTCCAGAACAAATAGGTCCGTTGTTGGTAGCGGTAACCACTGCGCCTCCGCCGACAAAAGTAATGGTGATATAACCATGGTTGCTGTTGTTTGCAGCAAGGCAACTTCCCCCTGGAGGGATAAGAGATGAGCCTCCGCCACCACCGCCACCGCCGTTTGCGCCGGTACAGCATCCGTCGTTTCCACCGCCACCGCCACCATAATATCCACCACCACCACCACCACCGGAAGCTGTTTGCCAATATCCCCCTTGACCGCCTACTCCTAACGTTCCTGCGGAACCTCCTGGCGGTACGCCAGCCCATGGTGTGCCACCATTTCCTCCTGAACCTTGCGTTCCTCCTCCTCCTCCTTGTCCATAGGTATTGCAACCTGGTGCACCATTGTTACAGTTTGAAGCTCCGCCACATACAGGGGAAGATCCTCCGCTTTTGCCGCCGCCACCGCCTGCTACAATGACTCGATTACCCAATGCGGTTCCTCCTATTCGGATGTCACTCGCACCCCCACCTCCGCAAGAATTGTAACCTGAATTCCCATTGTTTGAAGCGTATCCTGTTCCACCGCCATTCCATCCGCCAGAAGCATTTCCGCATGAACCCATACCACCGACATAGATGTATAAGGTTTGACCTGGGGTTACCGCTATGTTCGCGGTAATTCTTGCGCCATTTCCCCCAGTGGGTCCGCCTCCTTTTGCACCGGCCGCAACAACGTTGATGTTGTAAACACATGGTGGAACCACCCATGTTTGCATGGCACCGGTGAAATTAAATGTCGGGGGTTGTTGTGCGCGAAAATTAGAAATGAAAACAAGTATGAAAAGGATTGAGAGCGTAAGGATTTTTTTCATGAAAATGCGGTTGTTCTGAAGTTAAAGTCTTCAGACGTGAAGATACTCAAATGGATGTTTTTTTCGGTTGAAAATTATTAAATTTGAGGTATTATTTAATATTTAGAAACATGAGCTTAACACCTTATTCAGGGGCCTGGACAAAATCGGAGGCGGCGCATTTACTTAGAAGGACATTGTTCGGTCCAACCCATGCGCAAGTAACCGCAGTTTCTCAATTAACCATGGCGGATGCAGTCAACCAACTTTTAAACATTGAAACCGTTAACCCACCTGTCGCTTTTGATGCCGGGGAGACGATTGTAAGTCCTGGTTCCACTTGGGTGAATGCAGTTTATCCTTCGAATCCTGTGGCAAACCAAGCTTGTGAAGTAGCACGATTGAAATCATTGTCCTACTGGTTGATGTATAACATTAACAGCCAAGGGATGAGTATCAATCAAAAAATGATGTTTTTTTGGCAAAATCATTTTGGGGTTGCACTTTCATCGGATGCCAGGGCTGCTTATACGTATTTCGAATTGCTAAGAACAAGTTGTTTGGGGAATTTTAAACAACTTATTAAGGATGTTACATTAGATCCTTCGATGCTCTTGTTTTTGAATGGGAATACAAATTCTGTTCAAGCTCCCAATGAAAATTATTCTCGGGAATTATTAGAGCTATTTACCATCGGTAAAGGAGATCAAATTGCCTCAGGCGATTATTCCACATACACTGAACAGGATGTATCATCTGGCGCTAAAATTTTGACGGGATATGTTGTACAAGGACTTAGAAGCGCCACCTTAACAGCTGCACAAACGCTTTATTTAGCTCCTTTGCACGATACATCCAGTAAACAATTATCGTATCATTTCAACAATGCAGTCATTGCCAACAATGGTGCGCAGGAATACAGTGATTACATCGATGTAATTTTTTCTCAAGACCAAGTGGCACATTTTATTTGTACCAAATTGTACAGATATTTTGTAAATTATGACATTACCAATGCCGTTGAAACCTTAATCATTCCTGAGTTGGCTCAAACATTAATCAACAACAACTACGACATTCAGCCTGTCCTTTTTGAATTGTTAACCAGCGATCATTTTTACGACGTAGCATTGAGAGGAACCATCATACGAAGTCCGTTGGAAACCGTCTTTACCATGTTGAATTCCACTGAAACGATTCCCAATGTGAATCTAACCACCAATGCAAATATCTACATGACCATTTATTATGCGAACCAGAACATGGGGCTCGATTACGCAGCGCCTCCCAGTGTTGCGGGTTGGACATCCTACTATCAGTTGCCTTCGTTTTCAAGGTTATGGGTGAATTCAACGACCATTAAATTTAGGTTCGATATGGGCCAAGGATTGTTGTTCTTTGGGATCCCAATCAACGGGTATTTTTTAAAAATTAACACGCTTAACTTTTTGAATAACTTAAGCATTCCAAGTGATGCTGACGCAGTAATTTATGACATGTGTGAACTGTTTATTCCAAAAGCGTTGGAGGCAAGCGAGCATGTTGGTTTGGTTAATGTGCTTACCAACTTTCTACCAACCTTTGAATGGACGTTGCAATACAATGACTATCTCGCGAATCTTGGAAATGCTACTTTCTCAGATCCTGTAAGGCAACGCGTGGAATTGGTGATGGATCGTATTTTTAAGATGCCGCAATTTCAAATGATTTAAGAAATACAAAATGAAAAGAAGAGATTTTATTAAGAACGTAGCCTTAACAACGGCAAGCGTTCCTTTTGTTTCGAATGGATTTGGAATGCAAGCCATTGGTGAGAAATTATTCAATTTTTCAACAGGTGCAGAGGATCGCGTGTTGGTGATCATACGATTGAATGGGGGAAATGATGGATTGAATACCGCTATTCCCATCGACCAATATGCGAATTTGATGTTGCATCGTCCAAACATTATCATCCCACAAAATCAGATTTTAGGTCTTACGCCAGAATTGGGATTGCATCCTTCTATGGTGGGGATGAAAAACCTTTACAACCAAGGGAAATTGGGGATTGTACAAAATGTTGGGTATCCTGAACAAAATAGGTCGCATTTTAGGTCAACCGATATTTGGTCAACGGGTTCATTAGATGTAAATGAAACGAAAGGATGGTTGGGAAGGTATTTTGATTCCTACAATCCAAATTACCCTACCAATTATCCAAATGCTTCCTATCCTGATCCTTTTGCCATTAGCATGGGCTCAGAGGTTTCTGCCACTTGTCAAGGCATAGCCGCTAATTTCTCCCATGCTGTATCAAATCCAAACAATGTCTACTCTCTTTACGAAGGTGGATTTGTTAACGATGGCAGTTATTATGGAAACCAAGTGGAATATGTCGCAACCATCATTGGGCAAACCAATAATTATGGTCAAGTCATTAACAATGCTGCCAATGCGGGAAACAACCTTTCGGGTATGTACGACGCTGCCAATTCATTGGCCATGCAAATGAAATATGTGGCTCAAATGATTTCAGGGGGATTGAAAACGAAAGTTTATGTCCTTTCTTTGGGTGGATTCGATACCCACGACAACCAAGCGGACAGTAATGATTTAACGTTGGGGGCGCACAAGCCGTTGTTAAAGAAAGTTTCGGATGCGATCGCTGCTTTTCAAGATGATTTGAGTTTATTGGGATTGGAGGATAGGGTAGTAGGGATGACCTTTTCAGAATTTGGACGCCAAATTGCTTCCAACGCAAGTCTCGGAACCGACCATGGAGATGCTGCGCCACTTTTCCTTTTTGGAACCTGCATCAATTATGGAGTCATTGGTCCCAATCCCACAATCCAATCTTCCATTCAGGACCAAGCGGGTGTTCCGATGCAAATAGATTTTAGAGATGTCTATGCATCCATTTTAAAAGATTGGTTTCAAGTGCCTTCAAACCAAGTACAGCAATTGTTTTCCCATCCCATCCAATACTATACGTTGGCAGGAACCTGTAATGTAGGCATCGAAGAACTGGCCTTGAAAAAGGATGAAATGCTATTGTATCCGAATCCTTGTACAAGCTACTTTACCATTCGTGTGCTTTTGGAAGAAGGAAAGACACAAGCGGAGCTAAGAGATGTGAATGGGGCTGTAGTGATGTCGTTTTTTGATCAGCATCTGTCTTCCGGTCTTCATGAGATTCCTTGTGACGTGAGCCAATTACCTGCAGGAAATTACTTTGTGGTTTTGCGGAATAAGGAAGGCATTCGTAGCCATAAATTGGTTAAAACCAAGTAATTATCTCAGGACATTTACGGTTCCTGAAATCTTTCTCTTATCCTCCTTTGCCTTGGATACAAAAACAATTTCCCAGGTGTAAACGCCTTCTTGAACTTCTTTTTTATCTCCGTAATTTCCGCTCCAACCTGTGTATGGGTTGTAACATTCCCAAACCATTTCTCCCCAGCGATTGTAGATGGTTAATTTGTAATCATAGGGTTCAAATCCACTGGTGAAGATTGGTTTCCATTGCTGGTTATATTCGTCTTGGTCGGGTGTAAATGTATTTGGCACGTAGTAGATCAGTGGTTCTTGATAGCCTATGCGTTGGGTTATCGAATCTGTGCATCCCGAAGGTGAGCTTGCGTAAAGGGTTACATTGAAACCACCGGTTGTATTGTTGAAATTGTGCGATGCATCTACCTGATTGTCAGAATCCCCATCCCCAAAGAGCCAGGAATAAGCGGAAGCGCCTTGGCTTGTATTGTTGAATTGAATGGTTTCGGACGATGCAGTGAATTCGCCGGGAGAAAAGGAAAAACTTGCCACAGGGTCCGATTCCACACAAATGTAATCTTGGATTAAAGTGCTGGCTGAACAACCACTCACATCTACTTGCAGTTCAATGTCGTAGCAACCGAAAGTGCTAAAAGTGTAATTTACGTTTGGTGTGTTTCCTAAAAGCTGGCCGTTTGCCAACCAAGTGTAGGTAGCACCATTGATGGGTGCCGTTGAAAGCGTTCCTTGTAAAGGAGAACAACCCAGTAAAGAATCGGCAGAAAAGATCACGCCGGGGTTGTCTGAAACTTGCACCCACATGCTAGCTGTATCTGCGCATTGGTTTTGGAAAGGCGTAAATTGATACATGAAAGTTCCCAATTGCTGGGTATTTATTGCAAGCGGATTCCAAGTACCATTTATGGGGGTTGGGTTTGTGGATTGTGGTTGAAGGATAGGGGCAGGTGTTAATCCCAAGCAATAGGGACCCAAAGCTGTAAAGGTTGGTTCGGTAAGTGGCAATAAGGTAACCAAACAGCTGTCTTGATTGCTGCACCCATTTAAGGTACCGGTAACGGTGTAGCTAAGGTTTTGACTTAGGTTACTTGAATTGTTAAGAATTTGGTTGATGTTTCCCCCAGCTCCTGGAAAAGCGCCGGCGATATTTGGATTTGCATTGACTGTGTAGGTAAAACTTGCGCCTGCAGGTGTTGAAGTTATGTTTTGAAAGAAAGTGGTTCCACTGCAGAGGGTGTCAAATGGTGCAATGTTTACTTGAATGGGCGGATTGACAATTACGTTGACAAAATCGAGTGATTGACACCCGCTGTTGTCGATTCCATTTAAAATGGCGGTAAAATTACCTGATGTAGGATAGGTAATGGTATGTGGTCCGGTTCCATTGGCGGAGGTGGGTGTTGCGCTTTGGGTGAAATTCCAATTTAAGGTTGTGCAGTTTAAGGAATTGGCGCCATTAAAGGTTACGGTATTGCCTGCGCATATGGTAAGATTGCTTGCTGTTATTTGAGGTTGAGGTCCTGCGAAAGTTCCTCCGTTTGGATTGTTGTTGTTAAAGGTGAGCGTAAAACCTGTATTGGCTGAGAAATTATTAACCAGCAAAGCATAGCTTGTACCCGGAGTCATGGTGATGCTTTGAATGTATGCGTTGTATCCTGCTTGGCATCCTGGAAATTCATTTAAGTCAAACTCTGCCAAAGACATTCCCGTTGACCCGGTAGCATTTAAACAAGATGAAGAACAACATCTCACAGGGGTTCTGGGTCCACAAGGGTCATTTCCATTCAGTTGATAAAAAATGAAGTCGATGTCGGCTGTTGGGTTGATTGGCGTGATGTCGAAGGTCAGGGGTCCGCCGGTTGCACAAGTCCAATAAAACCATGAGGAATTTGATTCATCGGGACCTGGCATGTCTAAACAGGTTCCTGGCTCGGGTTCATCGTTGTTTAATCCGCCACCTCCAAGTGTTGAAACACTGACTGGATTTTGGTTGCAAAGAAACGCAGCACCCCCACAATCTGCACCCGGATTGGCGGTCGGCGTATAGCTGTTGATACACAATTCAAAAGACCCTTCATTGTTCGGAGGGCTTGAAATTCTGATGTAATAGGTATTTCCTGGAACAAGGGCTCCTTCGTAAAGCTGCGTAGTTCCCATGCCTGCTGAACCATTTGCACAATTTAGCTCGTTTATGGCTCCGCCACAAATGCCATCGTACAAAGCAATTCTCGGTTGTGGCATGGTACCACCGCCTCCGGAACCACTCGCCGATATAAGTACATCTGTACCTAATGCGGTAAATTGAAACCATACATCCTCTGTGGATCCACCTGTCCAACATGTGGGTGCGGAGTACATTCCTGGCGTAGAGCCTACATTGTTAAAGAAGGCATTTCCTGAACAGTAATTTAAAACATTGGTAATTTGGGTTGCGGTGCCGCAATCATCGCCTTGTCCAAAGGAAACGACCGTAATACAACAGAAACAAATGATTTTAAATAACATAGACATAGGCAAGGTTGACGAAAGTTAAGCATTTTCGTTGTCTAATTGTTAAAATAAGATAAAATAATTAATTCCCTATGGCGTCCACCTTCTTTTGGCGTTGCATCGGATTTTCTTTCGTTGTTTGTTGTTTGAAAAGCTGGTATCTGGATGGTTGACTGGATTGAGGCCACGTATTGTTGTTTAAATCTACATCGGCGGTTTCAAGAAATGGATCCAAGCGAATCTCCTTTACTTCTTGATCGAAAATAAAAACCTTGGAAACCTCTTCTTCGAATTGTCTCCATATTTCAACAGGGATTCTAACCACTTCAGTACTGTCGTTGGCGAAGGTAAATCGGATGATCAACGGCATTACCATGCCTCCCTCATTTTTGAAGTGTATCTCATAGAAGTGATTTCCTGCATTCAACAATTCAAGGTCTTTTGCTGTGGTTTTTTGTTTGAATTCTTCATATTCCTTTTTGTCTAATCCATCCACCAAGAATAGGTTTCTTTTTGCATAGTAATCATCGATGAGTGAATCGCGTTCGTTGACCGTTTCTTTAATTTCGCTTTGATTTCTTGGCACGCCGATGTGAATGTCCTTCTCTGCGTCTTTTTCTTTTAGGAAAGCTTTTTCAAGGGTAGGATTTTGACTGTTTAACTGAAACCACTTTACATCTTGAATTGATAGGTCCACGGGTTGCGTGCCGTAAAACCATCCCCGCCAAAACCAATCCAAATCCACTGCGGAAGCATCTTCCATGGTCCTGAAGAAATCCGCTGGGCTCGGGTGTTTGAATTTCCAACGTTCGCAATAGGTTTTAAAGGCATAATCGAACAATTCTCTCCCCATGATGGTTTCGCGAAGTATGTTTAGTCCGGTCGCTGGTTTACCATAGGCGTTGTTTCCAAATTGAAAAATAGACTCTGAGTTGGTCATAATCGGAGAAATGAATTTCTGATCTCCTCTCATGTAGTCAGCAATCAAGTGCGCAGGTCCTCGGCGTGAAGGGTAACCGCGTTCCCATTCCTGTTCAGTAAGGTATTGAACAAAAGTATTCAATCCTTCGTCCATCCAAGTCCATTGACGCTCATCTGAGTTGATGATCATGGGGAAAAAGTTATGCCCCACTTCGTGAATAATTACGCCCCACATTCCATATTTCTCACTTTCAGAATAGGTGCCGTCTTCCTCAGGTCTTCCTCCATTAAAGCAAATCATGGGGTATTCCATGCCGATCCATTTTGAGTGAACTGAAATCGCTACGGGATAAGGGTAATCCACTGTGTATTTCGAGTAGGTTTTGATGGTATGTGCGACCAGTTTGGTACTGTACCTTTCCCAAAGTGGATTTCCTTCTTTTGGGTAATAGGACATGCAAAGTATATTCTTTCCTCCAACGGTAGCATTTTGAGCGTCCCAGATAAATTTACGTGAACTTGCAAAAGCAAAGTCGCGTACGTTGGTGGCTTTGAATCGCCATGTTTTTGTTGTGGTTTTCTTGTCTTTTTCAGCGGCTTCTGCTTCTGCTTGGGTGACAATTAACACAGGTGAATTTGCTTTTCTCGCTTGCTCCATGCGTTTGCGTTGCGCAGCAGAAAGGACATCGCTTGCATTTTGTATTTCTCCTGTTGCGGCAATGATGTGGTCTGAAGGTACTGTAATGCTCACATCGTAATTACCGAAGGGCAACGTAAATTCACCGCGACCTAAGAACTGCTTGTTTTGCCAGCCTGTTACATCGCTGTAGACGCACATGCGTGGGAAGAATTGCGCAAGTGTATAAAGGTAGTTTTTGTCTTTTTCAAAATACTCGTAGCCTGATCGACCACCCACAGCCATGCGGTCATTGATGTTATACCACCATTTTACCGTGAAACTGATGCTGCTTTTGGGTGCAAGTGGCGCGGTCAAATCTATGCGAAGCATGGTTTTATTAATGAAGTAATTCATTTGTTGACCGGATGTGTTTGTGATGCTTTCAACTTTAAATCCTCCGTCGTAGTCAAAAAATCTTTTTTGGATGTCTCCAATGGATTTGAAGTCTTCCATTTTTTCTACTTCGATGAGCTTAGTGTCAGAATGTTCGTCGTAGATGTTTTGATCCAATTGAAGCCAGAGATAGGGTAGGGCATCCGGTGAATTGTTGGTGTAGGTGATGGTTTCTGTTCCGTATAGTTTCTGGTTGGCATCATCGAGGATGAGGTTCATTTTGTAATCCGCTTGTTGTTGAAAATAGGCATGGCCAGGCGCTCCCGCGGCGTTACGGTATTCGTTTGGGGTTGGGAGTTCAATGTCGAGTTGGGAAAATTTCTTTTGTCCAAATAGACTTATGCAAAGCATGGCAGAGAAAATAAAAAGGCTTGTGTATTTCATAGCTGAATTGGTATTTCTTTCAAGGATTCGTTGGCGAGAAAATTAAGGGTGTGGTGCTTTCCTTTTAGCAGGTAATCGAGTTTGTTTTGCTGGTCCGGAAAGTATTGGGTGAGAAGCGAGAAGGATGCGAAAAGCTTTCCTTTTCGTTCAACGGTTTCTGATGATAGGTAGAATATTAAATCCCCTTGTGCGGTGATTTCTTGCCCATCGGTTTTGAAAAAGATTTCCTGGTTGTTTTGATAGAGCGTAAATCCTGCCAGTAGGAAATGTTCCAATTCACTTTTGAGACTGTCCGTTTTAAGAATTTGTTCGATGCTGTAATCTTTACCATGTTTTTTTGAGGTAATGTAAGCAAGGTCGTGGGCGGTTACCTTAAGTGTGGCTTGAAATTGCTGTTCTGTGGGATAATATTCAACCTCAATAAAGGCGAAGTGGTACTCATGTGCATTGAGCATCGAGAAGCCGGAAAGGAGAATGGTTAAGAGGAAGATCCTTAATTTCATCGGCTCTAAAATTACTATATTTGAACCAATGCCACAACGATACACTTATCCAATCTTCCTGAGCATCCTAATCTTGTTTGCATGTGGGGAGAAAAAAGCCTCGCTTGGCTTGCATGAAGGTGATTTGCTTTTTCAGGACCTGGATTGTGGTCCAATGTGTACAGCCATTGAAACCGTAACAGAGGGCGTGAATGGTCGGGATTTTTCCCATTGTGCAATGGTTATTGAAGAGAATGACACCTTAAAAGTGATTGAGGCAATTGGAAAAGGGGTGCAAGTTACTGCTTTGGAAACATTCAAACAGCGAAGTGATAAAATACTGGCGGCTAGAATAAAATCGGAGAATCGGAACCTGATTTCAAGGGCTGTTGCTTATGCAAAATCACTCAAGGGAAAGCCTTACGATGATGTGTTTCTTTTGAATAACGATCGATATTATTGCAGTGAATTGTTGTATGAATCGTTTAAAGTGGCGAACCATGGAAAGCCTATTTTTTCTTTGGCGCCAATGACCTTTATGGATCCCGCTACCAAGGCGTATTATCCAGTGTGGGTAGATTATTACCACGATTTGAAATGCCCAATTCCTGAAGGAAAACCTGGGCTGAATCCAGGGTCAATTTCTAGAAGTCCTGTTCTAGAGCTTTTAGATTTTTCACTTTAAGTACAAATTTTAATAATTTATTAATAAATCTTACGAGTTTTTTATTTTTCTTTAGGTTAAACTTCCTACCATGAAAAAATTCATTCTTGTATTTTCTTTTTTCTTCGTACTTAACAACGGGATAATTGCTCAATGCCAGCCCCCTTCCTCGGTTGCTTCAACCCCAAACATGATTTACTATGCGGGAGGTTCTTGCATGTTCTATGATTCTTTGTGCAATTTGTTGCTTTCCGTTCCTGCAGTAGAGGCTTCCTGGTCTTGTTCTCCAGCAACTGCAAAATGGGTCGTGGTATCCCCATCCAACGGCGGTTATTATGAATTTCCGAATTATTCCAACAACAACCCACAGATTAATTTTGATCAATACATGCGTCCCTTTTGGAGTGCTGATACCATTTATAACGAACTTATTTTCCTAAACGGGGCAGGTACTTCTGCAAAATTAATGTTCACCCCAACGCAAATTTTATCGGTAAAAAACTATAACCAAACGATTACGTACACCCAAGGTACGGATTACACCTTGAACGGTAATACGCTTACCCAATTGAATCCGGCCATGTCATCATCGGTTTCTCTGACTGTTGGCAGTGGATTGCAAAACAAGCAACATACTTCATGGATAAATGTTACATACAAACCTAGTAGAAGCGATTGGTCTATTAGTAATAATTTCACGTATCGAGGGTCGCAGCTTCCCAAAACCATGGCCAAGTTACACAGCGGACAACCTGTGAAAATGCAAGCCATTGGCATGTCCATCACCGCCGGATTGAACGTGAGTGGTTTTGCAGGAGATCCCAACAACTTTACGCCAACGTTCCCTTATATGCACAGCTATATCGACATGCTTGGCCAACGTTTAAATCAAGTATTTCCCGGACCTATTACCATCTACAACAGCTCTTGTGGAGGCAAAATGGCGGCATGGGTTGATACGTATTGCCCGGCACTGGTAAATCCGAATAATCCTGATTTAGTATTCATTGATATGGGTATGAATGACATTTGGGGAACTAGCGCAGTGGCTTTCAAAAACAGCATTCAATCGGCCATGAATAAAATGAAACAGCATAATCCCAATATAGAATTTGTGCTTATAGGTAATATGCTCCCGGATGTATCAGGTATGGGAGCTCCTGCGAATGGTGCGGTAGATATGTATGGATTTCGAACGCAGTATTTGAATATGGATACCGTAGGGGTGGTGTTTTTTGATATGACTTCCATTAGCGACAGCATATACGACCGTAAAGGAGCATACCAATGCACGGCAAATTCCCTGCATCCGAACGATTATCTTGCGCGTTGGTATGCCCAAGGTTTGTTTCAAATGTTCAACAACACTAACGTAAGCGGTATACCTGGTACATTGAACCTGGACGCTGTAACGTGTTTTCCGAATCCTAGCGAAGGAGTATTGATGGTTGATTTAGGTTTTTCACCAACAGCTCCCGTTGATGTAACGGTATTCGATCTATTGGGACAGGTTGTTTATGAGGGAAAACAATTCCAGCAAAAGCAGCAATTTGATTTTTCGAGGCTCCCAAAAGGAAATTTTAATATGCAATTAGGTAAATCTTCCAAGAAGCAACAAGTTTCATTCATAATTAAATAGCTATGAAATTATTCACTCCGATTTTGTGTTGCTTGGTGCTTGTAACGGCAAGAGCAACCACCTATTACGTTTCTCCCAGTGGCTCGAATACCAACGGCCTCTCTCCAGCAACAGCGTGGACAAGTTTGACAAGTGTGAATAATTTTACCTTTAGTGCGGGTGATTCCATATTACTTAAAGGAAATACAACGTTCAGTGGCTATTTAGAAATCACGCAACAGGATGCGAATAATTTTAACCTCCCGTTGTATTTCGGAAGTTTCGATCAAGGTGTCGCTACGATTCTCACGCCGAATACTCTAAATTGCGGTTTTAAGGCAACCAATGTACAAGGTGTTCGACTTGAAAACCTCATTTTTCAAGGACCGGGCGCGCAAACCGCATCGAATAAAGACGGGGTCTTGTTTTATACGAATTTAGCAAGCGGATACCTAAAGAATATTCGATTGAAAAATGTCAATGTCAATGGCTTTGGTTTTTGTGGGATTCGCTTTTATTCGGAATGGTCTACCAATGTAAACTCTGGATACAGAAATGTGCTGATCGATAGCTGTGTCGTGCACGATTGCCGCGAAAATGGCATTGTGAGTATTGCTTATGATGATCAAAATTATACTACCTATCAACATTACGGGTTTCAAATAAAAAAATGCCGTATATATAATATCACTGGATATTCGGCGAATAGCCACAAAGGAAGCGGAATTGTACTTTCACAAATTGATTCCGTGTTAATCGAGCGTTGTGAGGTCTTCAATAACGGCGCGTTGAATACGGCTTGCGGTGGACCAGGAGGAATATGGGTGTATGCTGCCAATGGGGTTACCATCCAACATAACGAAAGCCACCATAATAAATCAGGATCAGGGAACGGTTGTGATGGTCTTGGCTTTGACCTAGACGGAGGAACGACCAATTCATTAGTCCAATATAATTACTCGCATGACAACGACGGTGCGGGGTATTTACTCGGTAATTTCCCTGGAGCAAGGCCATGGGGAAACAATGTGGTGAGGTATAATTACAGCGTGAACGATGCAAGAACCAACAATAGTCCAGTTACGCTTTTTACGGCACCCGGCACCCAATGGAACGGTTTGCGGTTTCATAATAATACGGTGGTTGTGACCAATAGTCCGAATAACAACTATCCTAGTTTTTCGGCCTTTCAAATGACCGATTATGGAACACAAATGACGGGTGTAGAGTGTTATAACAATATTTTTTTAACTCAAGGACTGCCGGTGATTGACGTGCCTGCCACCTTTACAAATCAAAATCCGGCCTTTATTGGTAATTTATATTGGGCCGGAGGAGGTGCTACGACGTTTGTATACGGAAACACCTACAATTCATTAAGCAGCTTCCGAAGTGCAGGGGTAAATTGTGAGCATATTCAAAATACGAATTACGGGTTCGAAGCAGATCCACTATTGCCCAATATTTTATCTTCGGCACCAACGCTTTATCCTCAAGTGACAGAGATGCTTTCGTCGTATGCTATTATCAATACCTCTCCAATGATGAATGCAGCGGTTAATATGTCGGCGTTGTTTGGATTCGGTAATGGATCAAAAGATTATTATGGAAATATGGTGCCGAACAGCCAAGCTCCCGAAATCGGTGCAGAGGAAGGGTATTTTATCAATGTGGGATTACCGGGCTTGGCCCCAAGTGATGGGATTCGTTTGGTGCAGAATCCAGTGGTTTCAACCGTCAGGCTACATGTGGATTCCAAATGGTATGGAAGCGATTATGCGGTTTTAGATGTTTTAGGCAACGAGGTAGCAAAAGGAATGTTGCAAGGTGAGGATGAAGAAATCGATGTCTCTGAATTTTCAGATGGTATGTATTTTATTGCGGTAAAACGGCATTCTTTTGGTTTAAAGTTTATTAAGGATTGATATAACCTTCGTATAATGAGTTAGCGTCGCAAGAAATCAGGTCTCTCAGGTGGCACTTTACTTTTGATTTCCTACCTTTGAGCGTATGAGACGATTGATGTTTTTGCGTGGTAAATTAAAAGGCCTGTTTTTCTTTTTTCATGGCCATCGCTTTTTTTCGGCCCACTTGTTTTCTTTTATTGGTTCAATGGCTTCCTTGTCAAAATGGATTCAGCGACATAAAGCACTGGGCTACAATGATTTTTATTCCTTTAAATTCGACTACGCCCGTAGAGAACAGCTCTTTGAGTATGTAATCAAACAAGAAGGCTTAGATAGTCCCATTGATTATTTAGAATTCGGAGTTTCTAAAGGGGATTCCTTCAAGTGGTGGACTGCGCGAATTTCACACCCAGAGGCGCGCTTCTATGGATTTGATACGTTTACGGGCCTTCCGGAAGATTGGGGACCGTTTAAAAAAGGGGATATGAGCTCAGGAGATTCACTTCCTGAAATAAACGACACGCGTTATGAGTTTTACCAAGGATTGTTTCAGCAAACCTTACTTCCTTTTCTGGCCTCTTTTGATCCTTCCCGAAAAAAAGTCATTCACATGGATGCTGATTTATATACGGCTACGCTTTATGTGCTTACGTTGATTACCCCTTACTTACGTGAAGGAGATGTGATCTTTTTTGATGAATTCAATGTTCCCCAGCACGAGTTTAAAGCATTTACAGAGTGGACGGCGGCATTCTATATTAAATATGAAGTTTTAGGTGCGGTAAATAATTACTACCAAATTGCCGTAAAAATTACAAAATGAAAAAAATAGCAATCTTCACCTTGATTTTGAGTGGAACCTTCGCTTGCCAGCAAAAGTTAGATGCTTGTGATTGTGGTAAAAAAATGGTCAAAGGAGCTGATGATAAAGAGGTAATGGATTGCCACGATTATTTTCGATCTTTGGATTATGATGCACAAGAGAAATGGATGACAACTTCATTGAAGTGTTACATGAACGAAAAAAACGGGACTTCTCTAAAATAAGAAAGTCCCCCTCAAAGAAGGGGACTTCCAACAACAACAACTACAAAATCCCCTCGCGCATTTAATTTAACGAAGGAATACCTTTTCCCCAATGGGGAGTTGTTCATCTGGCGCAGAATAATCATTTCTACGCATAAAAGGTTTAAGTTTCAAAGCTTCTTTTTGTGCAATTTGACGTGGTGTCATCTTCGTTTGCAACACCATGGTTTTTTTACCTTTTCCATGAAATCTTCTTGGATCCAGGTAAACAATGCTGCCTTCTTTAAGTACATCTTGTTCCGGCATGGACTCGTTGTATTTATGCAGTTGTCGCAACCTTACCCCTGTTCGTTTTGAAATTTTGTAGTAAGAATCCCCTTTTTGAGAAACAACATATCGCACCTTGTTTTCATGCAATTGTATTGAAATGCTGAGTGTGTTTTTTTCAAGGGTTGCAATGGCGTTTTGAATGTTTTGGTCTGCCTTGTTTAGCCCTAATTCCTCAATGATTTGTATGAGTTTTTCTGCGTAGGTTGGACTGGTTGCGTATCCCGCTGATTTTAAACCTTGCGCCCATCCTTTGTAATCTGTTGTTGCCAATTCAAAGAGTTTCGAATACCTTTTGTTTTGGGTTAAAAATAAAGAATGGTCATCGTAGGAGTCTTCAACAGATGCGTATACCCTAAAACATTCGTTTTCGGTGTCGTCATCCGCATAGGTTTTTTCGCCATTCCAGTTTGAGTGACACTTTATTCCAAAATGATTGTTTGATTTTTTAGCCAAAGCCGATTGACCACATCCAGATTCTAAAATGCCTTGTGCCAAGGTTATGCTCGCTGGGATGTGGAATGTTGACATTTGCTTAACAGCGATGGCTTCATATTGAGAAACATAGGTTTGCTTAAGATTCTCTTCAGGGGTATTGGCTGAAATGTTAGCGAGAAGGATTAAAAAGGATAAGGTAAGATAATGTCGCATACAATTTTTTTTGAACCTGGCCTATAACGCTTTGTCTGCTTAGAAGTTTCATTTTTCGATTTTATTCGATTAATTCGGATTAAATGTCAGTTAAAACTGGGTTTCGCTGTCAAATTGTCATTTCGAGACGTATGGAATTACTTTTGACTACGACGTGGAAACAATTACAGCATGGACATTTCAAAACTTACCATTCGCTCCCAAGAAGCAATTCAACAAGCGCAGCAGATTGCACAAAGTCGGGGGAATCAAATTTTGGAGACCGGACATCTGCTTCTTGGTATTTTAGAGGTGGATAAGGATGTGGTGCCCACCTTGCTTCAGAAAATGAATGTGAATGTGGTTGTGTTCACCAAGGCTTTGTCTGCAATCGTAGACAGCTATCCCAAGGTGAAAAGTGAGGAGTTGTATGCTTCGAACGCATTGAATAAAGTGTTTACGACGGCATTTGCAGAGATGAAGCAATGGGGGGATGAATTTCTTGCCATAGACGCGCTGTTCTTTTTTGGCTCTCAATCAAGTGATGCAGTGGGGAAATTGGCGAAAGACAGTGGAATCGATTTTAAAAAATTTAAACAAAACATAGTTGAGATGAGAAAAGGAGAAAAAGTAAATTCATCAAGTCAAGAAAACACCTATCATTCATTGGAGAAATATGCAAAGAACCTCAATGAAATGGCGCGTTTAGGAAAACTTGATCCAGTCATTGGCCGGGATGAGGAAATTCGTCGGGTGTTGCAAATCTTGACGCGTAGGACCAAAAATAACCCCATTTTAATCGGTGAGCCAGGGGTTGGTAAAACGGCCATCGCTGAGGGGTTGGCGCATAGAATTATCAGTGGAGATGTTCCTGAAAACTTAAAATCAAAAGTGGTTTATTCGCTGGACATGGGGTCGCTGATCGCAGGTGCGAAGTACAAAGGAGAATTTGAGGAGCGACTAAAATCCGTCGTAAAAGAGGTCATTGATTCTGAGGGTGAGATCATTTTGTTTATCGATGAAATACACACCTTGGTGGGTGCAGGAGGGGGAGAAGGCGCAATGGATGCAGCCAACATCTTAAAGCCAGCTTTGGCGAGAGGAGAATTGAGGGCGGTGGGTGCAACTACCTTGAATGAGTATCAAAAGTATTTTGAAAAAGACAAGGCCCTGGTTCGGCGCTTTCAAACGGTTTTGGTCGATGAACCCAGTACTGAAGATGCCATTTCGATTCTTCGCGGAATTAAAGAAAAGTATGAGAATCACCACAAAGTGATCATCAAGGATGCGGCAATTATTGCTGCAGTTGAATTGTCACAACGGTATATTTCCGACCGGCATCTTCCGGATAAAGCGATTGATTTAATAGATGAGGCTGCGGCCAAATTGAGAATGGAGATCAATTCCAAGCCTGAGGAACTCGATGAGATTGAACGAAAAATCATGCAACTCGAAATCGAAAGGGCTGCTCTGAAACGTGAAAACAATGCGCCAAACCTAAAATCCGTCGAAAAAGATTTGGGAGATCTCAATGAAAAAAGAACCTCGCTGACGGCTAAATGGCAAAACGAGAAAACCATCATTGAATCCATTCAAAAACATAAAGAGGAAATCGAGGAGTTAAAGTTTGAGGCGGATTCAGCGGAACGCGCAGGGGATTATGGCAAGGTTGCTGAAATACGATATGGAAAAATTCAAGACACCCAAAAGAAACTCGAAGCAGCAAAAGTATCGCTCTCGGAAATCCAATCCGAATCAAAGATGATTAAAGAGGAAGTGGATACCGAAGAAATTGCTGAAGTCGTTTCTAAGTGGACAGGGATTCCCGTACAAAAAATGGTTGAAAGTGAGGTAGGGAAACTGCTTCGGTTGGAAGATGAGTTGAAAAAACGCGTAGTAGGACAACATGAGGCGATTGAAGCCATTTCGGATGCCGTGCGAAGATCGAGAGCAGGATTGCAAGATGCCCGACGTCCCATTGGTTCTTTTATATTCTTGGGTACAACGGGCGTAGGAAAAACAGAATTGGCAAAAGCCCTCGCTGAATTTCTTTTTAATGATGAAAATTCGATGATCAGAATAGACATGAGCGAATACCAAGAAAAACACGCAGTCAGCAGGTTGGTTGGTGCGCCTCCAGGATATGTTGGTTACGAGGAAGGGGGGCAATTGACAGAAGCTGTCCGTAGGAAACCGTTTTCCATTGTGTTGTTAGATGAAATTGAAAAAGCACACCCAGATGTATTCAATATCTTGTTGCAAGTGCTTGACGATGGACGTTTGACCGATAACAAAGGAAGGGTGGTCAATTTTAAAAATACCATCATCATCATGACTTCAAACCTTGGTGCGCACATTTTACAAGATGCTTTTGAGAATGTAAAAGAAGAAAAATACGAGGAGGTGGCGAAGCAAGCCAAATTGGAAGTTTTGGAATTGCTCCGACAAACCATTCGTCCTGAATTTTTGAACCGCATTGATGAAACCATTTTGTTTCTGCCGCTTACGAAATCGAATGTGCGTGAAGTGGTGCAGATCCAGTTGAATCGTTTGAAAGTTCAATTGTTGGAAAAAGGAATTCACTTGTATGTTGCTCCGGATGCTTTTGATCACATTGCTGAAAAGGGTTACGATCCTTTCTTTGGCGCGAGACCCGTTAAACGTGTAATTCAAAAAGAGGTGTTAAATACGCTTTCCAAAGCGCTTCTCTCGAAAACAGTGGACCAAAGTAAAACCATTGTTATGGATATGTTTGATGGACAAATTGTGTTTAGAAAACCAGTATTGGCTGAAGAAGAGGTTTCGTAAGGTTTATTTAAAACCAAGGATGTTGTCTATTATTATTTGTTAAAAATGTTTTTCATTTGTAACTATTATTTATATTTGTGATATGTATTTATATATAACAATTATGGCAACCTTCACAAGTTCACTTCCTGACGATCTGCTAAAAGCCCTTTCGCAAAAAGCAAAGGAGCTTTCCGTTCCAAAAAACACCCTAATCGAGCGTGCGCTGCGCATCTATCTAGAGCAATTGAATCGCGCTGCATATGTGCGTTCCTATAAGCAAATGGCTCAAGATTCTGATCTTCAGATGCTCGCAGAAGAAGGCATGGCCGATTATATGACCCAACTGGAAAACGAATGAAACAAGGCGATGTGTGGTATACGGACCTCAATCCTGTCAAAGGAAGCGAGCAAGCTGGATTTCGTCCCGTTGTAATTGTCAGTGGGAACCTGTTAAACCAATATGCGAATGTGGTGATATGCGCACCGCTGACCACAAAAATCAAGAAATATCACGGTAATTTGATCCTGGATCCATCGGAAACCAATGGGCTTGCCGAAAAATCTGAAGTGTTGACATTGCATGTCCGCTCCATTTCTAAAACGAGATTGGTTCAGCGCATAGGAAGTGTGAGCAAAACAGAAATCAAACACATTCATTCTTGTTTGAATGAGATTTTAATGTATTAAAAAAAAAACGCGCCCATCGACAAGCGAAGGGCGCGTTTTCTAAATTTCAATCACGTGTTCTTAATATCTGTATAGATCTGATTTGAATGGACCTGCTACGGGAACCCCAATGTATTCTGCTTGATCGTTGGAAAGTTCTTCCAATTCTACTCCGATTTTAGCAAGGTGAAGTCTTGCGACTTTCTCGTCTAAGTGCTTCGGCAAGGTGTAAACATCGTTGTTGTAGTTGGCAGCATTTTGCCATAACTCAATTTGTGCAATCACTTGGTTGGTAAAGGAATTTGACATCACAAAAGATGGGTGACCTGTTGCGCAACCTAGATTTACCAAACGTCCTTCTGCCAACACGATGATGTCTTTACCATTTACATTGTAAACGTCTACCTGTGGTTTGATTTCGATTTTGGAATCTCCATGATGAGCATTCAACCAAGCCATGTCGATTTCATTGTCAAAATGTCCAATGTTGCAAACAATCGCTTTGTCTTTCATCGCTTCGAAATGCTTTCCTACCACGATGTTTTTGTTTCCTGTTGCGGTAACAATGATGTCAGCCAAAGGAATCAAGGTGTCTAATTTTTTCACTTCGAATCCATCCATTGCCGCTTGTAAGGCACAAATCGGGTCGATTTCTGTCACAAGAACGCGCGCTCCAGCCCCTTGTAAGGAAGCCGCTGATCCTTTCCCAACATCTCCATATCCACAAACAACCGCAACTTTACCTGCCATCATTACATCGGTAGCACGTCGAATGGCATCTACCAATGACTCCTTGCATCCGTATTTGTTGTCAAATTTTGATTTCGTAACCGAGTCGTTTACATTGATTGCTGGCATCAATAAAGTGCCATTTTTCTTTCTTTCGTACAATCTTAATACGCCTGTAGTGGTTTCTTCTGATAAACCTTTGATGCCTGAAGCCAATTCAGGGAAATGATCGAATACCATGTTGGTTAAGTCTCCACCATCGTCTAGGATCATGTTTAAAGGTTGTCCGTCTTCAAAAGCAAAGATGGTTTGCTCGATGCACCAGTTAAATTCTTCTTCGTTCATCCCTTTCCAGGCAAAAACCGGAATCCCTGCCGCTGCGATTGCCGCTGCCGCGTGGTCTTGTGTTGAGAAAATGTTGCAAGAAGACCAAGAAACTTGGGCACCTAATTCCACCAAAGTTTCAATCAATACCGCAGTTTGAATGGTCATGTGCAAACAACCTGCGACGCGTGCGCCAGCCAAAGGTTTTGATGCGCCATATTCCTCGCGAAGGGCCATTAGTCCTGGCATTTCGGCTTCGGCCAATCTCATTTCTTTTCTGCCATATTCCGCTAAGGAAATGTCTTTTACTTTGTAGCTCAACTTTTCTGATGTATTATTCATGGTTTGATTTTTCATAGTGTAATTTTCATTGCAAAAATAAGGATACCTTAATCCATTTCAAAGCATCGTTAAATGTGTTTAATTTGGTTTCTTAATGCTTCAATAAACAATGGGTGGTCGTTGTTGCTTTCCACCAATTGAATTTTTTCCCCGCCGTGTTCTTCAAAAATTTCTTGGTACTCTTCACCGATTTCTATTAAAGTTTCTAAGCAGTCAGATACAAACGCAGGACTGAAAACAAGGAGCTTCTTCGCGCCCTTCTTTCCCCATTCAGAGACGACCTTATCGGAAAAAGGCTCCAACCATTTTTTGTCCAAACGAGACTGAAAACAAACGGTATACTGTTCAGGTTTTAAGTTTAATCCTTCAGCGATTAACCTTGTGGTTGCATAACATGCAGCTTTGTAACAAAATTTGTTGCTTTCGTTGATTTCGCTTTCGCAAGGTTGGTCTCCGCATAAATCAGTTCCCTCATAGACCTTGTCCACTTGTCGCTCTGGCAAACCATGGTAAGAGAACAAGATGTGATCGTATTCCTCTAGGTTGTGTGCTTTTGCCCGTGAAACCACTGAGGCAATGTAGGAAGGATCGTTGTAAAATTGATTAATGACTTTTACCTCCGGAATCACCCACCATTTTGAAATAATCCGCATTGCCTTTTCCAAGGCGGAACCGGTTGATGCACTCGCATATTGCGGGAAAAGAGGAAGTAAGATGATGGTGTTGTAGTTTTTCAGTCGGATTTTCTCCAGCACTACATCTAAGGATGGGTTTTGGTATCGCATTGCGAATTCAATGTCGACCTCTTCATCTTTGTAAGATTCTTGTAAAAGTTTGGTGACTGTTTTGGTATGGGTTAGCAATGGCGATTCTCCATTCCCCAGTTTCCAAAGTGACTTGTAAATTTTGGCAGATTTAGGCGCTCGGAAAGGAACGATGACGCCATTCACTAAAATTTTTCGCAACAACCATGGGATGTCAATCACGCGAGGGTCGTTCAAAAACTCTGACAAATACCTTCTCACATCCGAAGTCTTAGGACTGTCAGGCGTACCCAATTGAATCAATAAGACGCAGGTTTTATTCATACTTCTCTAAACAAATCAAATTCAGTAAAGTTCAAAGGTATGCATTTCGAAGAAGTTGGCTTCTTTTTTTACCTTTGTTCAATGGATTTTTCCGATCGAATTTTTTCTATTCAAGGTCAAGAAGCTTTTGAAAACCTTGCGGTTGATCTGGCTAATTTTCAGTTATTACATTGCGGGGTTTACAGAGAATTTTGTCACCTCTTGGGTTGTAAGGAAATTACCCATTATGATGGAATTCCTTTTTTACCGATTTCATTTTTTAAGTCTAATGTTGTGCTTTCAAAAGGGGTACAAGAAGATTGTACCCTGTTTTTAAGCAGTGGTACCGGAAATTCAATTCGAAGTAGGCACTATGTTTCGGACCTGTCATTGTATGAGAAATCCTACCTTCATTCTTTTCGATTGCAATTTGGAGACCCTTCGGAGTGGGTGATTCTTGCGTTGCTTCCCAATTACCTTGAACAAGGGAATTCCAGTTTAATATACATGGTGGAGGGGCTCATCCAAAGGTCGGCTTCCGCTCGTTCCGGATTTTTACTGGGTCAACTTGAGGAAGTGCACAAGCGCTACCTTGATGCTGCCAAAGAGGGTAAGAAATGTATGATTTTCGGTGTGTCTTATGCGCTGTGGGATTTGGCGGATCTAAACTTGGATTTTTCAGGCGCCACGGTGATCGAAACAGGCGGAATGAAAGGTAGGCGAGAAGAATTGACGAAAGCAGAACTTCACCATCGACTGAAACAGGGTTTAAATTTGGACCGCATTTATTCTGAATATGGAATGACAGAATTGCTGTCTCAGGCTTATGGCCATTCTGAAGACCTCGTTTTTTCTACCCCTCCATGGATGCGCATAAAAATCAGGGACTTATCCGATCCTTTTTCTTACGTGCAGCAAGGCCAGCGAGGCGGAGTGAATGTGATTGATTTGGCAAACATAAACAGTTGCTGTTTTATTGCTACGCAAGATCTAGGCAGACTTTCAGGCGAAGGCTTTCAACTGGAAGGAAGAATTGCAGATGCCGATGTGCGTGGCTGTAATCAGTTGGTGGAGTAGGGGAATGCCTTTTCCCCTGGGTGCGGAATTAATTCCGCACCCAGGGTATGACTTTAACTTATGTTACCTGCTAAAATTATATCTACCAAATCTTTGGTGTAGTCGGACATGAAATGAGGAATATTCTTGTAATATTAAGAGTAACCTGTTGGGTTGATTTTTCCAAGCAATAAGGGTTTGCTGCAAGGACCTTTCCATTTATAAGTATTAATTATGTGATTATTTACACAAATACAATATTTATATTGGTTTATAAGGAGGGGTTACAATTATTTTATGAAAAGATTAAGACATCCGGGGCTGTAATCCGATGGTGGGGTAATTTATTTCCCCTGGGTGCGGGTTTAAACCCGTGCCCGGATATTAGTTTTCATTCCAATTGAAGAAATTAATATAAATTACTTCAATGGATTCAATAAATTTAGCTAAAAAACTTCAATTGAATAGTTGGTTACATTCATTAATATGCTAATTTAGCCTAAAAAAAGCCGAATGTTGCGATTAGAACGGGTGGTATTTGCTCAATTAATTTCCCAAACCATACCGGGTAGGGTGTTAATTTTATTAGGGGCTCGAAGAGTTGGAAAGACTTCGTTACTCAAGGAGTTAGCTACTTCTTTTGGTTCTGAGTTAGTGCTGTCATTAAATGGGGAAGATCAAGCTACTTTGGACCGCTTGTCGATTAAATCCGTAGAGAATTATCGGGCCATGCTAGGTAAGGTAAAATACTTAATCATTGATGAAGCCCAAAACATACCAGAAATAGGTTTGAAACTTAAACTTATAGTGGATGAGTTGCCTGAAGTTGCAATAATTGTCACGGGGTCTTCAATGTTTGAGCTCACGAATCAATTGGGTGAACCCCTAGTAGGTAGATCTTTTGTTATACAGCTTTTTCCATTGGCACAATTGGAATTTAATGCTTATGAAAATCTCATTGAAACAGATGCTAGATTGCAACAACGAATGGTGCTTGGATCTTATCCAGAGTTAGTTCATTTGACTACCGAGGAAGATAAAATTGATTATTTAGAAGGTATAGTCAATAGTTACTTGTTAAAAGACATTTTAGCCTTTCAAGGGATCAAGAAATCGGATAAAATAATGGAATTATTGCGCTTGGTCGCATTTCAAATTGGGAGTGAAGTGAGTATAGATGAGTTGGCCTCCAATTTAAAGGGAATCAGCAGAAACACAATTGAAACCTACTTGGAATTATTAGCCAAGGTTTTTGTGATTTATCCCGTTCAAGGTTTTAGTCGAAATCTAAGGAAAGAAATCAGGAAATCAAACCGTTGGTACTTCTATGACAACGGAATTCGTAATGCCCTAATTAGAAACTATAATGTAATAAACTTAAGGAATGATACGGGGCAATTATGGGAAAACTATCTAATGGCTGAACGGATGAAAGTAAATGCCTATCTGAAAAGGCGTGTTAATACCTATTTTTGGAGAACCTACGACCAGCAGGAAATTGATTTGGTGGAGGAATCCGGTTCAAGTTTGGTGGCCTATGAATTCAAGTGGAATAAAACCAAAGTGAAAGTACCAAGTGCTTGGAAGAATACCTACGCTGATGCTAAGTTTGTTTTAGTGAATCAAGAAAATTATTTGGATTTTATTACTGGTAAAATTTAAGATGTGATAGCGCGTAAACCAATCCGACATCCGCGTGTTTAATCAGGTGTTGGGGTAGTTTAAATCTCCCGGATGCGGGTTAAACCCGCACCCAGGAAGCTCATAAATAATTAAATGCAATACGATCCGTTCAGTAGGTACTTAACCCTGACCTATGAAGAATGAGATTGTTATTTACCAAGCTGACAGCAGTGCGGAACGAATTGACGTGCAAATCGATGCCGGAAGAGAAACAATTTGGCTTAGCCAAAAACAAATGGGTGTTTTGTTCGGTAAAGACACAGACACAATTGGACTACATCTTAAAAATATTTTTCATGAGCAAGAAATTAATGAAGCCTTAACTACCGAGTTTTTCTCGGTGATTCAAAAGGAAGGTAAAAGAAATGTTAAAAGAAATATAAAGCATTACAACCTTGACGCCATTCTCTCCGTGGGATATCGAGTAAACTCTAAACGTGGAACCCAATTTAGGCAATGGGCTACTCAACGGCTGAAGGATTACTTACTTAAAGGTTATGCAATCAATAACCGAATTAACCGATTAGAAAATAAGCTTGAGATATTAACCAACAAGGTCGAAGAAATGGATCTTCAAATCAATACCAAGACACTCCCGACACAAGGTGTTTTCTTTGATGGACAAATTTTTGATGCCTACGAACTCACTTCGCGCATAATTCGTTCAGCTCAAGAAAGCATTACACTAATCGACAATTACTTGGATGAAAGTACTTTTTCGTTGTTGGCTAAAAAGCGTGAACATGTTGTGGTAACCCTATTAACTAAAACTCCCTTGAACGATGAGCATAAGGCGAGTAAACAACTGGCTTTAGACCTAAAAAAAGCGAATGAACAATATGGGAATTTTACTGTCAAATCCTTTACAAAAAGCCACGATCGGTTTTTAATCATTGATCAACACGAAGTTTATCACTTGGGGGCTTCCCTGAAAGACCTGGGCAAGAAATGGTTTGCATTTACGAAATTGAATAGACAATCTGTGAATGAAATGCTCCGTGTGATTTAAATTGTTACCAAAACAATCATTGCTTCAATTTGCTCAAGTGTTGGGTAATTCCTATTGTTTGATGAACTTATACGAGCCAATTTCTTCAATAACAATAGAATAAGCACCAGGCACAAGTGGTTGAAGATTTACATTGTAGGAGCCATTTTCTAAAACAAGAATTCCTTCAAGGACTTTGCGTGCAGCACCATCTAGAATTGTATATTTTACACTTTCTATATTTTTGGAATGCATTTGTATTTCTAACTTTTCACTGGCGGGGTTAGGTGAAATCATTACTTGATCTGCTAATTCATTGACATTGATGGTACTCACATTTATACATTGTGAAGTATCGGATCCGCATCCATTGGTTACGATTACTCCGTATAATCCATTTGATGAAGCAATGAACGTATTGTTAATCGCATTTGGGATAGCCAAATTATCTGAACATTTGAACCATTGATAGCTTGCATTTCCTTGTAATGGTGTGCTTAAATCTGTGACGTTAGTTAACGTAATCAAAGGTGTTACAGGTGCAAAGTTTAAAGTTAAATCTAAAGTTGCAGTTGAATCACATCCATTTATAGTTGACAAAACTTGTGTAAAAATTCCTGATTGCGTATACGTTTGATTGTTCCATGTGTATGAGTTACAGGCGGTCTGTGTTGTCGTTCCACCAACTACGTTTGGACTAATGGTAAGATTAAGTGAAACGATTGAATCACAGCCACTAACGTTTTGTAGCGTGTCTTGGAATACTCCTGAAGTGTTATACGTTTGTCCATTTTGAGCCCAGGTATAGGTGTTGCATGCATTTACTTGAATGGAAGAATTTGTAATGTTGCAATCTTCTAACTTCACCAAATAACCGGTTGTGACACCAATACCCGCGTTGGTTAATTGAGACTGGGTGATTTGTGTAATGTTCTGGTCTGGGTTAAAATCAACTGGACCAGTAAACTCGCCAGCGATGTAAACACCATTGTTTGAGATTGCTAGCCCGTATGGGTAATTAGTATTTATGTAAATACCACCAGTAGGAGTATTTAAAAACCCCGCGCCCCAAACAAAATTGCCATTTAAATCCATTTTAACAACGTAAGTATTTCCATTATTGTAAGAAGCCGCTGGTGAATATGAGAACGAATTGGTTGGATGTGGATCTAAATCAGTTGTGCCATTCATTATTCCAGATATATATAATTGATTCGATTTTATTCGTATATGCTGGATTTCAGATGTATTATTAGTACTGATTATTTTGTGCCAAATGAGATTAAGTTGATAATCAAATTTCATTAGAATTCCTGGGCTCCCTTGAACTGTTATGTTATTGGTTGGAGCACCTGGATCCAAATCTACAGTACCATTGACAATTCCGGCAACATAAACTGTGTTATTGTGAAGAACTATACCATTAAATCTGACAGTGCAATTACCACTGCCTCCAATGTTAATTGCTGTTACAAAGTTTCCATTTGAATCATATCTAGCAACAAAGCCGTCATTTGTACTGGCGTTGGTACTGTTGCCTATCAAGGAGAAGATGCCTGGTCCAGGATCGAAATCTACATTTCCTGAGAAGTAACCGCAAACATTAATGTTATTGTTCTGATCTATTGCAATCGATTTTCCAGCCTCCCCATTTTGAATTGAACCGAACGTTTTACACCACTGTTCTTGACCTTGATTGTTAAACTTTAATAAAAAGATATCATTATTACCATTCGAAATGGGAATTTGGTTCACTCCGTTGAAGTAAAAACTTGTGCTGAAGGAACCCGTCATGAGTACGTTTCCGATTGCATCAACATTTAAATCATAAACTTTAGTATTATTTTCTCCAAATGACTTTCCCCAAACAAAATTCCCAGCTGTATCTAATTTGACAACAAATGAATTATTCATGCCATTCACAGAATTAACAGCTGCACCGGGATTCAAATCAATAGAACCGTTTATGACTCCCGTAATATAAATATGTCCTGCGTTATAAATGATTCTATTCGGAACACAAGATCCGTATGCGGCGCCTACAGGGTTGAAAAAATTAATCCATTCATGATTACCAGAAGGATTGGATTTAATTAATGCACCACATGTATAGTTGGTTGGAGATGTTATTTGATTTCCATTAAAAGAGAAATTAGAAAGATAATTTCCATAGCTGATGGAATATTGACGATTATTGTCATCCGTGCAAACGTCATTAATGGCAGAGGCTGCAACTTTTCTTACCCAATTCAAGTTTTGCGCTTTAAATTCGCTGGCTTTCAAAACGAAAAGAATAAACAGTAAGTAGATGTAATTGGTTTTTTTGGCCTTCATGTGTTGATATTTACGGCAAATATACCTTATATTGACAAATACGTATATTAATTGTATAAAAAATATTACAATAATTACGAAATAAATACGAATAGTGAATTTTTGTTCTTAGTAATATCCCATGATGTAAACCTGTATTCGACCTCCCCAAAAGCTGTTAGAAAAAGTAATGATTCCATTTGGGCCAATAGGTAGCATTATCTGACCCGAACCATCAACAACTGAAGTGCTCAAACTAGATCCGATTACATCATACTTGAAATCACACACTTCATAATTAATTCCATTGGTTAGGGCATTTATAGTATAAAAAGGAATGTCATCGTATGTCCCTGTTAGCGTAGTGTATTTGTAATACAGAATAACTGAATTTACTGAAAATCCTAAAGTTGTAAAAATATTGGATGATGTTGTAATGTTATTACTAGCCCAGGGCAATATATTGTATAATTCAATCGGAGAAATAAATGTAGGGCCACCGCTGGCATTTTGTCCTTGTGGTCCAGTGGCGCCTGTAGCTCCTGTAGGTCCGGCTACGCCGGAAGGTCCGGTTGCACCCGTTGGCCCAGCCATTCCTTGAATTCCTTGCGGTCCGGTTAATCCAATCGGACCTTGGGGTCCTGCTATGCCTTGAATTCCTTGCGGTCCGGCTACGACGGCAGGTCCGGTTAATCCAATCGGACCCACTGCGCCGGCCGAACCTTGCGGGCCGGTAATGTTGGAAATTAGCACCCATGTGGTTCCGTTGGTTTTTGTATAGACATTCCCTGTTGCCGTGTCCAGGTAGTAATCGCCAACGATTCCCAAATTACTCGCTGGAATTCCTGATCCGTATTTCCATTGGTTTACCAAATTACCGGAGGATTTTGCAAACAACGCGTAAGGTACACTCATCATTTGCTGTGTGCCATACGAAGCGTAGGTAGCTGGATTTGGCAGTCCAGAAAATGCCACCCCTAAATCCAGAAAGTAAGGTCCGTTTGCCCAGTTAATGCTTGAAAATGGACCGGCATTTAAAAAGGTTCCCGTTCCAATCACAAAGTTTACCATGCCAAATTGGTCAGTTGTAACGTTATGTCTTTCCGAGAAAATAACAATTCCCGTGGTTGAATATTGACGGATGTTTACGCGAACCGCCACCGGAGTGTTTGAAGCAAGCGAACCTGTATTTGTCCTAATAACCGCTTGGTAATTGATTCCGTTTGGCGCTTGGGCATGGACAAAAAAATGAAACGTTAGGGCCGTAAAAAGAAGCAACGAGGTAAAGATGGTTTTCATATGCTGTTAAGATTTAATCAATTTAACTTGATGGATGAATTCACCCGTAATTTGGTAGATGTTTAGAAAATAAATGCCAGGGGTTAAGCCTGTTGAATAATCTGCTTTGTGTCTTGTGCCATGCATGGTTTCTTCATGGACCAACTTTCCATGGGCATCAATCAGTTGTAGTTTTAAATCCTGATTTTCATATGCTTGCGGTGCTTCAATGATTGAATATTGATCAAATGGATTGGGATAAATGTTGAAAATGGGTGTTGCTGGCATCAATGCTGTGGTACCAGGTCCAACCGGAATTAAGGCATCAGGTTGTTGAAAGCCGTTGAAAAACTTTTTTGTGGGAAGTCCTACGGGGTTTCCTACATAGATAAAGGGTTCACCTAAGGTGTAAGACATAATATAATTAGGACCAAAGGCGCTTGGTGTTAGGTCCTTCGCAATCCTTCCGGCGCTTGCCATGATCCTACGTTGGTCAATTTGAGCAAAGGTTTGAAGTGAAAGGATAAACGTCAATATTGAAAGTGTAATTTTCATCCTTAAATCGGTTTTCCGTTTTTTTTACGGCAAATATACCTTATATACACAAAAACGTATATTAATTGTATAAAAAATATTACAATATTGGATTCAACTTTGTTCCATGATACATCGTGGCGAGATTGTAGAACAAGCGGTTCGGGCCTCTGGGCAAAATTTAAGCAAGTTGGCCAAGCGTTTGGGGAAAAGCCGAAAATGGCTTTATGATTCCTTCGAAAATCCCAATTTAAGTTTGGAATACGTGCTGGAAATCAGCAAAGCCATTCACTTCGATTTCACGGAACAAATTCCCGAGTTAAGGCGAAATTATACAAACAATGAGGGTGACCAGGCAATGGAAGAAACCACATGGAAGGATAAGTACATTCACCTTTTGGAAGAACATCAAAAATTATTAGCGAAACTCATCGAATTTCAGGCGAGAAGGTAAATTCATTCTCGAGGAATCCCGACCCCTGAGCGTAATGAAGCGAAGCGAAATGGAGTCGAAGGGGTCGGGTAACACTCATCGAATTTCAGGCGAGTAGG
>Ga0209087_1000302_pt1 | contig 32951 bp, 47 predicted proteins | sample S_130805_EF_Meta_FD_187321 | JGI IMG/M metagenome (GOLD analysis project Ga0209087, IMG submission 187321) | Freshwater microbial communities from Lake Simoncouche, Canada to study carbon cycling - S_130805_EF_MetaG (SPAdes) (version 2) | ecosystem: Environmental > Aquatic > Freshwater > Lake ... | reverse complement strand
TATCCCACTGCCGCCCGTCGAGCTTGCGCGGAACGATTAGGAAAAAGCCAGCCGGCGGTGCTTGAACACCGGCAGCGCGGGACAGAACCTCCTAGTTTGTCCACTGTTGACCGCGCCGAATAAGCCTCGTAACGGCTAGGAGGCTCTGAGTATTGGTACTGCTCAGAGCCTCCGCTTAATCAATCAAGAACAGGAGAAACACGATGAACGAAAAAGCAGACATCGCACTAATTGACGCAAGTCTCATCTCGATGCCGACCGAAATCTTTCGGCCTGGTGGGATCGAATCCATCCTTGCCCAGATTGCCGAGCGTGCACGCTCTGAAGTGCAAGACGCCAGCACGCACAAGGGCCGAGCCGCGATTGCGTCTCTGGCGCACAGGGTCGCCCGTAGCAAGACCGCGCTCGATGATGCTGGGAAGTCTCTCGTCGCTGGCTGGAAGCAGCAGGCCGCGCTGGTAGACGCTGAACGCAAACGGGCCCGTGACTTTCTGGACGCTCTGAAGGAGGAAGTGCGTCGCCCGCTGACTGACTGGGAGCAGGAGCAGGAGCGCATCGAGCGCGAAGAGGCAGAAGCGAAAGCGAGAGCAGAGCAGGAAGCGCAGAGAGATCGCGAGGCGGCAGAGAGAGCAGAGCGAGAGGAGACACAGCGGAAACTCCGGGAAGCGGAGCAGGCGCTGGCTGCCGAGCGCGAGGCGCGAGAGAAGGCAGAGCGAGAGCGACAGATGGCTCTCGACGCACTTCGCCGCGAGGAGCAGCAGAAAATCGAGGATGCGAATCGAATCGAGCGCGACCGTCTGAAGCTCGAGCGCGACCGCCTGGAACTTGAGCGCCAGCAGCAGGAAGCGGATGCAGCTGCCGCACGACAGAGACTGGCAGAGCAGCAGCGAATCGCTGACGAGGCGCAGAAGCGAGTAAACGATGCGGCTCATCGCGCCCAGCTGCGCTACGACATCATTTCTGACTTGAGCATCGTTGTCGGGCTTTCCGACCGAGACGCTGGCGACGTTGCGGATGCTCTACTGGCCGAATCGATTCGGCACATTTCTATCAACTACTGAGGGATTAAAAAATGAACAACGTCCAGCTGATTGGCAGACTCGGGAAAGACCCGGAGGCCCGCACGACCGGAGGCGGAACCTCTGTCGTCAACGTCTCGCTTGCCGTCTCGAAGAGAATCAAAAACGGCGAAGACCAAACGACATGGGTGCGCCTCGTCTTTTGGGACAAATTGGCGCAAGTCATTTTGCAGTACTGTCGCAAGGGGTCGCAGATTGCGATCGTCGGTGAATTGCAGGCTCGCGACTATCTGAAAGATGGTGTCAGTCGAACGATCACCGAGGTGCGGGTGCATGGGCTCGATCTGCTCGGCGGCAAGGCGGAGGGTCGGCACGACTCTCCTGCGCGAGAGCGGGAGCCTGGTTCCGATGATGATCTCGACGACGAGATCCCCTTTTAGTAATCCATAGGAGGCAAAAAAATGGCAACAATGCAAAAAACAGGGGATGCGGAGATCACTCAGCTGGTCGAAGCCGCATTCAAAGCAATCGAGGAGATGGAGGGATGGGACGAGATGGAGGTCGAACTGTCCGATCAGTACGAGCCCGTGAGAATCGACCTCTCGCTCGGCATCAAGGTTCTGCGCGATGCCCTTACTGCAATGGGGGCGAAGGATGACTAACCGAAACATTCGTCTAAGCGACAGCGATTTCATCGAGCAGCTGATGACTCGCTCGAGCGAGCAGAAGCCGTTAGAAGTCACCGACTATTCAGACCAACTAGCATCTGCGCTGCAGCTGCTCGGCGAGCGCTGGATTCTGCACCCTTCAAACGGGCCGACCAAAAAGACCGGGGGAGCGAATGGGTAATCTCGCTCATGCAGACAGCGCTGATGCTGGGCTGGTCGGCGATAAAAGTTTCCAACCGTACTTCGCGAGCGCGACTGATTTTCACTCAGCGATGCAGAGAGCTAAAGATCTCGAGCGGCGTGGCATGTTCCGTCGCGCCTGGAGGGTTCGGCTCAATCTCGATGGCGTGCAGCCTGCCGTGATGCCTGTTCGGCCTGCTGCTCCGCCTGCCGAACTGACGGAGCGCGAGAAAAAGATTCTCCATCGGAAACGGAAACGACTCAACGAGCTAAAAATTCAGATCGGGAGGCTACAGGATGAACTCGAAGAACACGGCATCGAATAGATTGATGACGACTGCGGTTGCTGTCTGCGATCGCTGGGACAGTCCGCAGTGGACGCACGACAGCGCACACACTGGGGAACTGATTGCAGCGCTGCGAGAGGCGATACGCGAGACGCTGCGCGAAGAGGCATTAAACGAGATGCAGGCTCTGACTTCGAGCGAATACCAAGAACTCGCGGCGCTGACCAAGACGCACCGGGAGTTAGATGCCGCGCTCGACTACGAACTCTGGGGAATTATTCAAGGTAGCCCCGGAGGGCGGTGGGTTGCGTCGCAGCTTGACCCCGTCAAGATTTATCCAATCGGGACTGCGTTGTATGTATGCAGGATGGAGCAGCGATGAACAAGTACCAGAAAAAAATTTTCGCGTGTTTTAACTTGCCGAAAATCGGGGAGCAGTTAGGTGAGGTCGGCCCAAAAATCGGGGAGCAGCAAGTCTGGGAGGCGATGCTAGTCGAGCGCTCCACGCTGATGGCTACGGTCGAGCGGCTGCTGGAGTTTGAGCCGGAGCATTGCGCCTGCGGATGCGACGGGTGTAATGAGCCGAAAAACGCATGGGGCGCGGCAAGATCGGTCGTGGAAACCATCCGCAGGGGGCAGCAGTGAAGGCTCAGAGAATCGTGCAGGACGCCCACTACATGCTGGCCCGCACGTTCGACCGCATTCGCATCGCTCAAGAATCTCCACTGGCCCGCTGGGTCATCGAATGGGTGCTTTCTGCGCGCCCCGAACATCGATCAAGCAAACGGCTTTTCTTGTCGTCTCCGTTCTATCGGGAAGGCACGCGACAGATGATCGCGAGACTTGCCGAAGAGGGCTGGGTCGTCAGGAAACAGTCAGTCGATGACGGGAGAAAAATGGAAGTCTGGCCGAGCAGCAAACTGCTGGACGTTCTGGAGAGCGCTGCGAAATCGAAGAGGGAAGGATGATGCGATTCGGGTCTGTCTGCTCTGGAATCGAGTCTGCATCCGTAGCCTGGAACGATCTGGGATGGCGAGCCGCCTGGTTCTCTGAGATTGACCCGTTCGCTTGCCGAGTTCTTTACCATCACTACCCTAGCGTCCCGAACTATGGCGACGCGAATCTCTTCGGAGGATGGCCGCATGAATCAGTTGACGTTATCGCTGGCGGAACTCCCTGCCAGTCCTTCAGTCTCGCCGGATTGCGAAAAGGGCTCGACGACCCCAGAGGGAACGTCATGCTCGCATTTGTTGGAATCGTTGAGCGTTTCAGACCTCGATGGGTTGTCTGGGAGAACGTCCCCGGAGTGCTGTCGAGTAATGGAGGACGAGACTTTGGCACCTTCCTCGGGGCGTTGGAAAAACTCGGGTACGGGTGGGCCTATCGGACGCTGGACGCTCAGTTTTTCGGAGTGCCCCAGCGTCGTCGTAGAGTCTTCGTTATCGGATGTCTTGCAGACCAGTCCAGTGCCGCCGCAGTTCTTTTTGAGCGAGAAAGCGTGCGCGGGCATACTTCGCAGACTGAATCGCAAAGCGAGGTGCAATGGTGGAACGGAAAAAGCGTAAGTCAGACTTGCGACGCTGTACTGTACAAGGGGCAGATGATGCCGGAAAAGAACCGCTTTCCGGTTCTGGCGCTTGGAGAGAAGTCGTATTTTCATCCGACTGCGACGACGACGGAGACTGCCCGGTTTGCAGAATTGATTACGCCGAGTGTGAATGTCCTGGACCGACTCAAGACGATCGGTATGAGTACCGTTTCGATGCCTCTGGGGTCATGTGGGCGCGCTTACTTGAGGAGAGCGACACCGATTGAAGTCGAGCGCCTGCAAGGCTTCCCGAGCGGCTACACCGACATCCCTGGCGCAAAGGATGGCCCACGCTTTCGCGCTCTCGGCAATGCTTGGGCGGTGCCTGTCGCTCGATGGATTGGGGATAGAATTGCGACTGTGAACAGCAGAATCATGTCGGCCTGATGCGTCGATTGAGATCTAAAAAATAAGAGGGAACAGGAGATGATCTATAGCGATGAGTTCGACCATTTCTGGGCGGTCTACGGAAGCGATGACCGCATGGATGTCACGTCGAAGGGCTCGAAAAGGAAAGCGTTCGAGGCCTGGAACAAAGCCTGCAAAAAATGGAGCGCTGAGGAGCGACTGAGCGAGCCAGATGAAAAACGCTTCGCCGAGACTGTCATGCACGGATACTCGCTGCACGCTAACAACCGACGCAACGCGAGACGAGTCCCGAATAAATTCGTGCCGCCGCTGCCGATGATGGCTACGTATCTCAATCAGTTCCGCTTCGAGGCCGAGGTAACTGAGGGATCCGGAGATCTACGCCATCAAGCGTCAAGCTCTAGCAGGGCTTGCAGCTGCGGAGGAGAGTTCTTCGGGGTCGATCCTTGCGGAAGGCCTCAATGCAGGGCCTGTCACATTGAGGAATGGAAGCTTTCGATCAAGCGCTCTATCGACCCGCTGATCATGAAATGGCGTCCCCAATTCATGCTCGACCGATACCCTAAGCAGAGCGATGAAACGTGGGCCACCTGGTCAGCGCGAACTGCAAAGCAGATTCTGAGAGATGCGCCGCCGACAAGCCCGCTCGGAGCGATAAAAAAAACCGGCTGATGAGATGACTCGTCAGCCGGCAGGGAACGAACAGGAGGGCTCTGATTCTATCTGCGTTTGCGAGTCTGCGCCATGAGTGATGATGCGAGACTCGCAACGTGGGAGTCGATGAAGCGATTCCCAGACATCGTCGCTCTGGCGAGAAAAGACCGGGAGTTCGCTGCACTAGTCGCTGCTCTGTGCGAGCGCTTTGGTGCTTTGACTGTTGAGCCCGTCGAGGACGCTCTGAGTCTCGTTGTGCCGCGTTTAGAGATTGAGGTAGTAGGGAAGCGAGGGCGTGGACGTTAGGTCGCGCCCTTGAGCTTCTCAATCGTTCTGAAGCCGCCTAGGCCGAGCATCCCTAACAGAACCGGCATCATTTCCGACATGTCGGCAGGAGACATCGCAATCGGATTCCCGGTTAGCTCACAGATGACCTTCGCAATCGGGAGGCCGATGAAATTCCATGCGAAGCCCATTCCGCAGATCCAACCGATGAAGGGCCTCCATCTCGAGACGAACGGGTCTGAGGAGGTCGCCTCGACCTCGGAGATTTTCAGCTGGGCCAGAGCTAGGTCGAGTCGCTTGAACTCTCCTGCCTGCTCTAGCTCCGCGAGAGCCTGAGCCGCTGCTGCTCTCTGCGCTGGGTCTGGCCACGCTCGGTCAATGACTTTGCCTAGCACTGATGCGATGGCGTCTCCGATCACTTTCGGCCTGCGTGCTGGATCGAGAAATGATTCCCGTCGGCCCTGGTGAATCTTCCGCCCCACGCGCAGTCTGGGTTCAGCGACTCCCAATATTCTCCGAGCTTGCGATAGTCCTCAGTCTTCGTCTTGTACTCGCCGTTGATGAACAGATTGAGGTCGATCGCGAGACGCTCACAGTGCAGAGAGTTGATGATGCCTTTGCCTGCTGATGCGTTCGCCCTGGCCTGCTCTGGGCTTCGATAGGCATCGCCAAACGTCAATTCCAAACCGTTCGCGTATGCGTACTCAATCAGTAGGCCGACTAATTTCGTAAACAAGCGCTGCTTCTCTCCAAGAGTCATCATTTCGCCTTCCGTTTCTTTTTGGCCGGTTTAGCTGTTTTCGCTGCTTCGATGAAGTCGCTTTTCGTCGGCGCACCCTTCGCGCCTGGTTTCTTCATCGACTCACCACTCCCGGCCTCGATTCGCTGGCGCTTTGCGTTGATGTTCGCGTATAGCCCGTTTTTCATTTGTCCGCCTTCCCGTCGAGTTTGTCCCAGATTTTCGAGAGCAGATCTTTGATCTCGTAAAGGTCGCGACGATAGTCCTCCTTGAGGACGTAGGTCTTCGGCAGATCTTCCCGGAGCTTCGCGAGATCTTGCTTCAGCTCCTTAACTGCCGAATATAGCTCCCCGGCGAGCCAGACCATAATCGTTACGAGAGCGCCGAGTGAGACGTTGATCAAGGCCTGCATGTCGAGAGTCCAAGTCATAAAAAACGCTCCGAGTTATACGTCAGCAGCTGCTTTTCTCTCAAGCGCCGCGACTTTCTGCTTGAGAGTCTCAATCTGCTGCTGCTGCTCCTGAATTGCGGAAATCGCGAGCGACATCATGCTCGAATAATGCAGCGCATCCGGCTGGCCTTGATCGTTGTAATCGACGAACACGGACAGACCAGCCTGCTCGACTTCCTCAGCGATGAAGCCAGCGAACAGCGTGTCGCCGCCTTTCACATGCTTAAACGTAACCGGGCGCAGCATCATCGCCTCAGCTAAACCAAACGTCGCCGGTTTGACATCGGTCTTATAGCGAATCGACGATGTGTATCTCTGCAGAACTCCGGCCGACGAAATGAAGAGATTCGCCGCCGACCCAGTCGTGTTGAGGTACGGAGATTCCGGGCTCGCATAGCCGACCTGGAACTGGCCATCGTTTCGGACTCTGAGCAGGACATTCGCTGATGCGTCATCGAACAATCCTAAAGCCCAGTCGGTTGCCGCTGTGTTCGTTCCCTCGATGATGGCGGAATAGTTCGCATTTGCTCCGCGCTGTATTCCAAGCCTGCCGGGGAGTTCGACGTAACCGTCATTTCTCACTCTGAACAGCGTCTGCGTCGATCCAAAGTTGAAGGCCCCGAAAGCGTAGTTAGTCGAGCCCGAATCTTCGCCAGCGACTAGTAGCTGATACGTCGTCGAAGCGCTTCGGCCCACGCCGACGTATGCGTTCATGCGAACCGTGTCTGCTGTCGCGCTGTTGCCCAGCGTTGTATTGCCAGTCGTTGTCAGCGTGGTGGCGTTGAGCGTCGTAGCGTTGACCGTTGTGATGTTGCCGGTCGTCGCGCCCAGCGTGGTGATAGTGCTGGTCGTTGCATCCATGTCGGTGAACGTCGCCTGTGGAGCGTCCATCGAGATCGTGGCGGATACAGTAGTGAACGCAGCCGGTATCGGTTGCGCCTGACTGTTCGCGACCAGCGTTCCATTTTTGTCGAGAACGCGAGTCGAATAGCTCGTCGCATCAATGAACAGTCGAGCAGGAGTTCCTGCCTGAGAAGCGTAGCCGTTGATTGTCCGAATCGGCTGCGCTGCTAGAACTGTCAGAGCCTCATCGAAGTAGACGCTCACCGGGTTAGTCTGCGGATCTAGATTCGGCTGTCCGATGTAGACGTAGCCGTTCTCTAGAGGCTGACCATCTCGGTCAGTGAAAATCGGGTAGGGAGATAAGACTTGAATCGTAGACATTGATGGTATTCCGAATGATGTCGCTCTCGCGGTGTATAGATTGAGAATGTCTGTATCGCTTAATAAGCCCTGATAGATCTGATACAGATTAAAACTGGTGTCGCCATAATAAACACCATAAAAACCAGTCTCTAAAAAATAAGTCCGATTCAGATAAATGACGAGTGCGTTTGATCCATCGAATGTGGCTCTACCAAACCCAAGCCCGGTTGTTTTGCTTAACTGACAGCGCAAAATCCCATCGACGTAAAACTTAATTACTCCGAAATCGGCCCCGGTTTTTTCATATGTCGCAACAACGTGATGCCAACCGCCCGCTGTTATTGGATAGCCTGGCCCGCCGACTACGCCGGTCGTGCTTGCGGAGTCGAGATTAAGATTCGCCCAGCCCGCAGTGAATTGATTCGTGCCGTAACTATTTCCTAACGCTCCAGCGCCGATACACCACTGGATGATGTCGCCGCCAATGTATTGACGAAACTGCATGGTCGTTAGAATTTGCGGTATCAGTGGTGGGCTCGCTTGCCCTCCATATGCCGCAGAATCTAACCGCACCCACATCGCGATCGAAAACGATTGTTGATAAATCTGATATGCCAGAGTCGTTGAAGGATAGGCACCAGCCGCCACCGCTGCCATTGCAAACTGGCCGTACTGAGATGCCGCCTGAGTAAACTGGAGATACTTGTAGGCTCCAGCATTTACAAAAGCAGGGCCGTTGATAAGCGACATCGTAGGTGATGTCGAATAGGTGTTCCCGCTGACATCAAACCAGCTAGACCCTGAGCCCGGATAACTCAAGGCATTATTCGCATCGAGACTGTAGACAAGCGTTGCCATGACTATCGCCTCACGGTTTCAAATGCCGCGCGATGCGGGCCTTTAGGCGATTATTTTTGATCGCGCCTGATGCTCCCGTGAGCAACGCACGAACCGGAACCGGAATGCCTGTCAGCACTCCTAGAGTTCCTGCCTCAGCGAGAGCGGTGAAGATCGCCATCGAAGTTCCGGAATTATTTATCAGCGTCCCCGGAGGAGAAGTCGAAACCTCAAGGGAAAGCTCGTTGAGGTCACGAATGACCTCCGCTCTCTTTTTGCCGAATAACTCTTCGAGCAGTCCTGCAGAGTCTAAAGCCCGCACACGCTGATTTAGCTGAGCCGGGGAGACGATCGGATTGAGATCTGAGTCACGGCCCGCATTCTTCGTGGCTACTTCGTATAGCTCGCGCAACGCAGCTCCTTGAAGTTCCGCCCATGCCTGCTGCCCTTCCGGCCCTGTCGTCATCAGAACCCGCTTGAGGAAGCGAACTTCTTCCGGCGATGATGGCGCGATCGTTTTTTGATAAACCTCGTTCGCGGCAATCTTCGGATCTTTGCGACCATTCACTGTCTCAACGAGATTGGCAACGATGCCCCTGTTCTCAAACTTGCGTGCCATCTGCTTGCGCAACGCTCTGGCCATCTGATAGGGCTTCCCGCCTAGATCTCCAAGCGTGTCGTCGATGCCATTTTTGATCATGGTGACGTACATTTTATCGGCGGGCTCGGTTCCGACAGCTCTCGCAATCTCCTGACGCCACTGCTCCCACTGCTTAACCGTCGCGCCTCGAGCAGGGACTATCGCGCCCGATTCGTCCTTGGTCGCCAGTCCGAGCTTAAGCGCAAATGACTTTGCCGCATCCGGAACGCCCGTGCTTGTCAGGTTGTCAGGGATGGCGTTTAGGTAGTCGAACACGGTGGCCTGCTGAAGCCCGCCCTGGTCATCCGGAATCGCCACTCGCTTCGCAACGTCTACGATTTCGCGTGCGCCTGCCGAACCGTTCGCTGCTTGATATGCAGAGCGCACCCGGTTTTTCATTTCATCGTAGCCAGTCAGAAGCGCCGAGGTCACTGAGCGCCCCATCGCTGGTCTGTCTCTAGTTAGCGCTCCGGTCTCGTCGATCAGCGCTTCGATGTTCTGCAAGATCTGCAGATTATTGAGTTCGGCACGTTCTCGGAGAGGGGCACCGAGCGCCGGGTTTTTAATCTGCTCTTTTTCAAATGCGAGCAGTTCCGCAGATCTCTCAGCAGCGCCCTTCGTGAGAGAGAGCGGAACCGGCATCGATGCCGCTCTCTGCAAGCGCTCCTGCGCTGATGAGAGTCTAGCCGCGCCTGCGCTATCAGCGCCGAACCCTCCCATCTGTGGCGCTCCTGCCGCGCCTGGAGCTGCTGCGCCGCCTGGTGCGCCTGTCTCTCCTGTGTCTCTCGCAACAATGCCTAGCGAGTCCCTGAGATGCTGGAGCGCGACTCGCGACACATCGCTCGCCGCTCGAGTCGTTGCTGTCGTCGCAGCGCGAACGTATGGGGCAGCAGGCCGCACCATAGCCGCCGCCGGGGCGAGCGTGCCTGCAATCGGCCCTAGTGCTGGCGCTACCGCCATCACTGGCTCCATCACCGCCTCCGTCATCTGCTGGCCCGCTTCCGTTCGCGGCTGATAGGTGAGTGCGCCAGAAGCATCCATCGCTGTCTGCTCGATTCGATTCGCCGCTGCCGGAGTGCCGAACTCACCCGCGACCATTTCTCTAGCCATACCCTTCAGCGTGCCTCCCAGCATTCCTGCGGTGCCGCCTGTCGCTCCGGAGATGACTGTCGCTGCTGTTTCAGCTGCTCCTAGCGCCTGCTCGCCTAGCGAAGGCTGCTGCGTTCTGGGGGGGATTATCTCCTCGGGCGAAACCATGCTCGCGATGGCCGATGGCATGTTCTGCTGTTGAGCAGGGAGCGTGCGCTGTTTCGCAATCGCATAATCGAGAATCGATACGTCGGCATCTCTGCCTGCGATGAAGGCGTTTTTTCGAGCCTGCTGAAGTTCGTCGAGCGTTGCCATTTATTGACCCTGTGGGTTCAGGTTTTGATTAACAGCGTTCTGAATCTGTGCGTCGGTCGGTTCTCCCTGCTGAGTCCCTGGAACCTGTGGGGTCGACATAACCGACGGTGTTCCGTATCGTTCAGCCGCTTTAACCTTCGCCTTTTTGACTAGCGTATCGATTGTCTGGAGTCGGTTGTAGAGCAGCGCCGGATCTTGTCGTAATGACAGATTGCCGAGCGCTGACCCTAGTGCCTTAAAGTCTGAATCCGTCAGCAGACCCTTTAGCTTCCCCATGTTCGCAAACGACAGTTGACCCGTCAGCGACTTGAACTGCTCTTGAATGTTGGCGACATCCTGGCTTCGCATCCACTCCGGGAGTCCTGCCTGCTTCGGGCCTGTTGCTCTGTCAAATGCGTCCGTAAAAGTCGGCTTTTTATTTTTGTCGAGAATCAAATTCCCGTTCGCATCCGTCTGCGCAATCATCGGAAGCGTTTCGGCGATGGCGTTGAGCACGATGTCGCTCGCGCCTGCGGCTTCTGTTGCTTCGTTGACGACTTCCCGAGTCTTGCCATCAATCTCTAGCTGAAGCTTCTTCAGATTCAGATCTGCCTGGCGCTGATCATCGACCGACTTCGCTTTAGATCGCGTTTCTTGGGCCAGTGCGATCTGCTGATTGATTCCCGAGAGCCTGATGTCCTGCTGTAGTTTCTGGATGTCGAAGCCTCGCTTAAGTGCTTCCTGGGCAGCAGTCGATTCCGCATATCTTGCCTCGACAGCGGCTTTCGTTGCATTCGATTCGGCACTCTTACTCTTCGACTCTGCTTCCTTGATCTCGAAAGCGGCAGTCATCTTCCATTTATCGGGAGCGATAGTGGAGAGAGCCAGCGCGAGACTGTTTTTTGCCTGATCAGGAGCAGAGTCGATGGCGTCTCTCACAAGCTGAAGCCTGGTCAATGGCTGTCCTGAGTTCTTAGCCGCTGAAATCTGCTCATCGATTATTCCGCGAGCGATTTCTGGCTGTCCCCGAGAGAGCGCTAAATATGCCTGCGTGCCGAGCGTGATTTCCTGATCTTTTCGGCCCTCGTCGAGGGTACTCCACGCAGACTTGATGCCGGTCGCTGATGCCGGATATTTCGCCGCTAGTGCCGCAAATGCTGACGGCGTCCCGAGCTTTAGAGTCTCTTCGAGATCGGTCTGATATTGAGCAGCCGCCTTCGCCTCTGCGCCCTTCCCAGCGAGTTCTCCGATAGCGGCCCCAACCTTCAGACCGGACAGCAGAGACTCGGCAGGATTCGATGCCTGACCCATCGCCCCGGCATAGTCGAGCGGTGCCCCGAATGGATTTATTCCGGCCATTTATCCTCCTAAAAGATTCCGGCTGATTTAGCACCGACAGCCGTCCCGGCAATGTTCAGCACATCGCTGAATGCCTGCCGATTACGACCTCCCTCTGCCAGCACGCCACCCGCTCTCGCCTGCGCCGAATTGGCCAGCAGATTCGCGACGTTAGTGCCCGACTCGATGCCTGATGCTGCCTGGCCTGCCGCGCTTGCCTGCCCGATCTTAGTGATGCCTCCGAGATTCTCGAATCTCTTTTGTAGCAGCGAGGATAGTACTTGAGGACGAAACTCCCCGAGCGCTCTCTGGACATTGCCACCTCGAAGCCCGCCCGTCGCTGATGCGTTCTGCAAGATTGCATTCTCTCCCTGCTGGATGAGCGCGGTCATCTCGGGCGATTTCTGGATCGACTTAATCACGGCCTGCTGCGCACCTTCTCCTGACAGCCCAAGCAACGCCAGCTGCTGCGCCATGCTTTTATTGCCTGCCCCGACATAAGGCGACATCAGTTTAACCATCGCATCAAACTGCCTGCGCTGTTCCGCGATGCCTTGCTGCGCCGCCTGCGCCTGCAATTCTCCGGCTTTAACTCCAGCCTCTGCCTGGGCAGTTGCTCCGGTGATGCCGCCAAAAATTTCACCGAATACGTCACCGATGAAGCTCAATTTTTAGCCTCCCAATCTGTCCGCGTGATCCCAAAAATATCGACCCCGGTCAGCACCCCTTGACGGCGACACGCATCTCGTCGAGTGCCTTCGTATCTGAATCCTAGCTTGAGGCAGAAATTAGCCGCCGTCAGCAGGTCGGAGAATACATAAGCGGTGAGTCGCTGTATCGGGTGATGAGTGAAGCAAAAATCAATCGCCGCTCTGCCTAGATGCCTTGACCAGTGCAGGGCAGATCTGAATAGCAGCGAGTGAATTTCGATCTCGATGCTAGAGAATCGCACGAGCAGAAAGGCTCCGCAGAAAATATGGCCCACTCGAGCCGCAACGTATTCAACGCAGCTGTGAGTGATTGCGCTGAACTGCCTGCCGTCATGACTGACCGCTCGTCTGATGTAGTCATCAGCGTAGACCCGCTCTAGCTCCGCGCTGGTGATGTCTGGCGAGACGATCATGAGTTCACCGCCTTGATGATCGAGAAATTAACGACGCACGCCTCAGAGCGCGATGTTCCACTGTAGTTCGTAACTCTGAAGCGGCAGCTGCCAGCGGCAACCGCCTGGCACTGCACGAGATAGGTAGATGCAGTCCCTCCTGGCCCCATGTTGGTGACGATGGTGTCAGTCGCTGCGATGAAACTATTCGTCAGCACGAACTCGACTGATGCTCCAGCAGCCAATGCAGCTGCGTTCATCGTGATTGCGCCGCAGCCTTTATTCAGCGTGACACCATTGGATTTCGACCCGGTTTGAGTGACCGCGCCGCCCGGAGAGTTGGTGAACGCATCTTTACCGTAGCCGAGAACACCCTGCGAGCAGAACACTCCCTGCGCGTTTGATGTCGCCACGCTGCCAGATCCACCGCCAACGAACAGCGTTCCCGAGAAAGCAGAGTTCCCGCTGTTGACGACCACCGCCAGTTCTTCGTCGATGGTGACATTTGTGCCTTCCTGCAACGGCCCGCCGATGTAGACCGTGATGCCGTAGGTGTAGACGACCCCGGTGTTATCTGCTGACAGTGTTGCAGGGGCAAATACGTTGGAAACGGCGTAAGTGTTCGTTGTTGATGGCGGGGAGATATTGTCTAGAAACGACCGCCCCTCTTGATAGAAATTCGTCGGATTGATCAAACCCGGAGGCCCGCCAATCAAGGAAACTGCCGGGAAGTTCAGTCGCTGCTGATTGTCGATATTCATGGCCAGCACCGATGCCGGAATGTCGGTGTTGAGCGTGTAAAAATTCATTTGACCGAACCCGCCGGTTGACCCAGTTGAGGTCATGTCATCGCCAGAAAACGAATAGCCTGCAAGCGAGCCAGTGTCGCAAACGATGTCCGTCCCCGTAGCGGAATCAAACAAAACAGCGCCGGTAAATTGAGACGTTCCGGTAACTGTCAGAGTCCCGCCAATATCTACGTCTGCCGTGAACGTCCCATAGGTTCCGTTGATAGCGTCTGTGAACGTACCGCTCGTTGCGCTAATAGGGCCTGTGAACGCCGCTGATGTCGCTTCGATTGGGCCCGAAACAGTCAGCGTCCCAGAAAATGCAGGCGAGTCAGTTCGGACGAAGACTCCGGTGCCTGTTCCTGCGTACTCGGCCTGCGTCAGATGGTAATACTGAGCAGGAGAGCCGCCTTGCAGGCCCTCTAGATTATTGTGAACGCTTGAGTTAGTAGCCTGCGCGAAGAGCTTCTCGAACTGGCGGATCTGCTGCGGATCTGTCAGAAACTCCGACAGCTGATCGCGAGTGACGTTGAGTCTGGCCATCAGTTCGTCAGCTTTTCGATGGATGCTTCTAGCCTGGCGAATGAGATATGGGCATCAGAATCGCCCTCGAATCTCTGCACGCGCCAGTTGATAATCAGGCCCTGCTGAAACCACACAAGCCGCTTCGTCGTTGCTCCGGTGGTGCCCGCAGTTATCGCTAATCTTTGCGACCAGTCGCGACCGTCTACTGAGTAACTCGTCGTGATTCTGGGCTCTGTCCCAACTACAATCCTGCCCGTGAGCGCGACTAGTTCCATCTGATGGATGATCGCCTTCGCGCCCTCGTTGTAGAGGATCGTAGTGCCGAACTCCCAGCGCACTCTCGATCCCCAGTGCTGTCCCGTCTGATCTGTGAGGTATCCGTACTGATTGGTCTGCGTGTTCGCGCAGTTCCAGCGGTTGCTTGACCAGACGAAGTCGCGCGCTCTGTACTGCGTGAAGCCATCGAGGGTCGAGGTGAGAATATGCCAGACTGGTTCGCCTAACTCCTGAGATGCATTTGCATCGTAGACGAACGTGCGGTCTGGGAGATGAACGTAGAGCAGCGAGTGCGACTTATCGTTTCGCGTCTCGAGGACTGATTCGGCTAACACGCTTTCCGAATACTGAAGCAGCACGGAATCTAGCTCTTGCGTGCTGATTTTCTGCGTTTTGCCGTTGAGCCCGAGCCAGACCGATGGGCTCTCATTTCGAGCCCCGCCGATGAATGCAATGGCGTCCATGAAAACGCAGCAGGTCGATGTGCTGATTGCGCCTCTCGGAATGAATGCTCCGTCGATTCGACTGAACGGGAAGCCCTCTCCTCCTACGTTCTCGAAGACCTCAATCGAGTGGCGATTGATTGCATAGGCTTCGTTTCGCAATTTCTTGAGCGCGACGATTGGATCTGGATCCACTTCAGCCGAGCCGTACTTCAGCGGATTGACTGCGAACGGATCGTTAAGCTCAGTCACGACAATGGTGTCGCCATCGGTGACCATGAAATATCCGTCGATCCAGATGACATCAAGGACGACCCCTAAATCTGGGTCGGTGACCTGGTCGAGCGTTGTGCCGTCGTAGTAATAGAGCCGCTGATTCGATGCAATGGCGAGCCTGCTGAAACTGTAATCCATCGAGACTCGATTACCGGAACCGATTGTCACGCTGCCTAAGTCTGTGAGCGTTCCTGCGGTATCTATGTGGCAGAGTTGAGATCCCATCACTCTGTAGTGATCGCCGTTCCACTCGATGGCGCCACGATTGATTCCGGGGCCAGTTCCTAGCGCGATGATGCCATCCGCAGGCTTGAGAAATTCAGTTCCAAGCGCTTGCGTTTTTGGGACTGGCTGGAGGTTTACCGGGTAACTGGTGCGCAGCGCTGGAGCGTTGTCGGTGTAGATTCCGGCTAGGATTGGGATCTGCACAGGCTCACCACTTGACCTTGTCGGCCCAATAGGCCGCGCTCATTTTCCCCTTCGCGATGTTCTCTGCGTGCCTAGCCTTGAATGATTCCCTGCGATTTTTGTTCGCCTCAGATTCTCCCGCTTTTTTCGGTGATCCCTTCACTCCCTGCTGGCCGAAACGGATCGTCTTGACTGCGTCGCCCACTTTGGCCACGACCACGTGCGACTTCGTTGGGTGAGCAGGAGTCGCCTTCGGCTTGTTATAGCCAGAGACTCCCGCTCGTGCGAGTCTTGGATCTGAGGCGCTAGATCGCATACCAGCTGTTCGTCGCCTGGTAGAAACGGAATCTAGCTTTCCCTCCTCCTGCGATAGTGGTGATCGCCCCGGAGATGGTCGTGGCTCCGTTTGCTGAGAGAGCGAGAGAGGTAATCGTCTGAGTGCTAGTTATGAGGATTTCAGTCCCGTCTGGCACGCCTGTATTGAGCGGAAAAACGATGGTGCCTGTGGCCAGCACCGCTGCCGGCTGCAAAAGAATCCACTGCTGTTGAGAAACAGGCGTCGGCACCGTGATCGAGAATCCAGTGCTTGGCACATAGACATTCGTAGCCATCGTTGGCGCGGCAAACTGAGTCTGGAAGTAAGCGAGCAGTGCTGAGATTGCAACGCGCCTAGTGTCGCCGTTGTTGGTTGACCAGACCGCGAGGAGGTCGCCTGCGCTGACTGAGGTTAATCCGGACAGCTGATTGATCGTGGACATCGTCCCTCCGTTAGAAGTCTAGCAAAGCGTCAGATCCGACCTGGAGCGGATCTACTGGAGGCAGCACGAACGGGTTGTCTCGTCGCCACGGCTTGGTGCCAGAGCCTGCCGGTAGTTCGCTGGGCAGCTGCATCTCGATCGGTTGTGCGGCTCGAGAGAGCAGCAGATCGTAACCCTGCTTCGCCATCACTCTCGTCAAGTCTGCTGGAGTTTTACCGAAAGCGCTGGCGATTCTGAGAGCCAGATTCGCGACGATTGCCTCATTCGCGGAGTCTGGCACTCGGGTCTCTTCGTCGAGGTCGCTGTCGCCCGGACTCGATGCGAGAGGATAGGCTAGACGAATGCCTCGAGCGTTCCATCCTGCCATCAGTAGGTCGAGCCTACGCAGCGCGAACTCTAGCTGCTGAGGCTGCAGATCGAAGGTGTACCCGGCGATGCCGATTTCCTCGAATGCAGCCATGACGAATTCGCGCTTGGTGTAACTCATCGCGGTTAGTCGTGCGCTTTAATCATGACGTAGCCAGCGGTGACGCCCACGCCTGCGGTTGAGACTCTCGCACGAAGCAGCGCGGCGTTGATATCTAGCACGGTCTGCTGAACGGTGCTGCTGGCAACCGCAGTGAGGGGACTGCCAATCGAGTACCACGTCGCGCCAAAGTCTTCGGAACCTTCGAGCTGCAACTGAGGCGCGGTCGTTGTGATTGCTCCGACGTTGATGACCAACTGCGTTGCGTTTCCTGCATCTCGAGAAATCAGAGTCGGGGTCGTGCTGTTAAGGGTCGTCAGGGAAACCGTGCGATCAATCAACTGCCGCTGCACTAGCGCCGGGTATGACGACTGAAGCCGATTGATTGTTCGCGTGAAACTCGGAGTCGTTCCGCCAACGGTCTGAACGTATCGAACTCGATTCCCCGAAAGCGGAATCATCGGGCTTCTATACGTCGCGCTTCCGGTCGTGATTCGACCGAAATCGTAGACCTTATACCAGCTAGTGCCACTGTCGTCCGATTCCTCAATCGTAACGTCTAGCGTCGGGCTTGTTCCAGATACAGCACCAATTACTAGATTGACCTGATAACTGATCCCGAACGTCGGAGTCACCGTCGCGCTCGTTACCGTTGCGGTAATAGAGCCGCTGGTGACGTCCACGACTAGTTGAGGAAAGTTCAGGTTCGCTGCAGTAATTGTCCCCACGGTCGTGACTGTGGGAAGCGTTCCAGAGGCAATAGAGACCGGAGCAGCCGAGTTTGCGACTTGAGGCCTGATAGAGTTTACCGCGACGTTCACGGCAGAGTATTCCGAAACAGAAGCCATGCCGATCGTCCACGCAGTGGTGGTGGCCGGGGCCGTTGTTCCGTTCGTGCAGCGAATCTGCAGATAAAGATTTGCGATTTCGTCTGGGATGTTTACGACTCGACTCGCTCTCTGCGTAGTCGCCTGAACAGTGCTGCTGGCGACTAGCTGATCTTGCAGCGAGGTCATCCCGTCCTCATAGGTCATGATGCCCATGTGGCCTGGAGAGGCTGTCGTATTGATCGTCGCCGTCGTGTCGCTGCTTGCATATCCTCGACGGCCTGCGTCATAGGCGGCATTCGTTGCAGTAGTGCCGTTGTACGTTGTGCGATGAAAATTCCACCCGTACACCGTACAGGTCGCTGTTCCTGATGCTGGCCAGCCTGCAACGGTGAGCGTAACGAGAGGGCCTGCTACAGATGCGATCGCATATCTGCCTGGTCTGCCTGCTGCACCACTAATCCCGCCAACGCTGACTGACTGGCCGACGTTTGCGCTCGTGAACGGTGAGCCTGGAATGTTGACCGTAATCGATACTGCGCTGTTGATAGTGACGGCGCAGTTATCACCGAGAACATCCACCAGCTCGATGACGAAATTCTGATCGGCGATTCGCTGAGAGAGTGAACACTGCCAGCGAACTACATTAGGCCCGCTGAAGAAATCATTACTCCGGAGAATCAATTCAGAGTTAGCTGTCGTGCCCGTGTTGATGACGAGATCGCCGCCGCTCTGGCTATATGTGATCCCGGTTCCGCGAGGGCCGATCTGGGCAAAAAAATCTGGATCCGCGCCGCTCGCGATGACTTTCGCAAACGTCGTTCGGAACATCGACTGCGTCGATGGCTGATTGACCTCCGCATACGTTCCATCCCGCATATTTCGATTGCGGCGACGGACATCGTTGTAACTCTTAATCAGGTCATTCGACACGGCGTTTCCCCCTTTGCCTGTCTGATGTTAGGCGCGCTGTTCTGCGATTCGCTCTGCGAGCTTTCTGTCGGTCGTGCGACCATCGAACGAGATTCCCAGTTCGGTGGCCATCTGCTCGAGTTCCGCCCTCGTTGGGGCCGAATTGTCTGGCTGTTCGACTTCACCCTGCGACTCTGGCTGCGACTCTGGCTGCGACTCTGGCTGCGACTCTGGCTGCGACTCATCGAGCCCGAGAGCAGACAGAAAATCCGGGCTCCATCCCTGCTCGAGTGCCTGGTCTAGATCATCTGGGTGAACACCCTTCGAGTCGTACTTGAGCCCTGGCGGCCCCCAGTGCGGCCCATTGAGTTTGAATACCAAAATCACATTGACCCCTTCTTCATCGGCTTGGGAGCCTTAGACGGCTTCCCAGCCTTCATAGCAGCAGTTCTGGCGGTAGAGAGCGCCATCGCGACGGCTTGCTTTTGCGGCTTTCCTGATTTCATCTCGGTCGAGATGTTTTTAGAGATGGTCTTTTTCGAGTAACCCTGCTTCATCGGCATCCGAGAATCTCCGTTAGTGCGACGCAGGCCGGTGGACAGAAGCCCTCCCGGCCTGCGTCTCAGCCTCTAGCCGAGGCGATAGGTGACGAACGTATCGGCAGCAGTCTTGCGGGTGCGGAACTGGCCGCTGGTCGTGTTCGCGACCGCGCCAGAACCAACGAGCGTGTGCCCTGAGGCCGCAGCCGTGACGGTGAAGGTGTTCGCGCCGCCCGTGTTGATCACGGCCCAGTCAAACGAATCATTGACCGCCCAGTTACTGGCCAGATCCCAGATGGCACCCGTATCCAGCGTCGCGGTCACTGCCGCAGCAGTGGTCGAGGTCACGATGCCGCCGAGGCAAAGCGCCACGGTGAGAGTGCCGGTCGCGTTGAGAGTGCTCGGAGCAACCTGCACCGGAGACAACAATCGCTGCTGCTGAACCTGTGGAGCGGTGCCGACTTCCCAGAGAACCTGCAAGCCGCCAGACGCATCGACAACGACTTCAGCGCCTGAAGTGTAGGGTCCGAACACGGTTTGGGTGTTGATGACTGAGCCCAAAAGAGTGCCAGTCGTCGGGTAATTCGGGTAACCAATCAACCGACTTACAGTGGCGGAACCCTGCGTAAAGACGGCGATCGATTCGTTTGCCGGGATGGTGATCTGCTGCGTCCCGAATGGAGCGATTACGTTAGACATGGGGCCTCCCTTAAGTCTGCGAGAACATGATGATTCCGCTCATTTCGGGCTGTTTATTAACTACCCCGTAGAGCGTATCGAGACGATATTTCGTCTTCATGGTGTTGATGTCGTACTGCTTCGACATAACCAGTTCGACTCCCTGGTCAGTCGATGCCCGCATGACGGCCACGCCCGCATCGCTCGGGACTGCATAGCGACCCGGCAAGATTTCGAGCGAATCTTTCTGCCAGAACGGATTCATCGATCCGGCAACCGTGTTCAGGAACACGATCGGAGCAGTCGCGCTCGGAGTCACGATCACGACGTTCTGGTTCTGCGCTTCCGCATCAGAGCCGCCCTGGTTGCTGATGATCGGAGGCGAGATGACGAGCGTCGTCGAACTCGGCACGGAAATCACTCGGAACGTCTTCAGAATGCCGGTGCTGGACTTCGTGATGTGATGGCACGCGAAGACCGAGCCGACGGTGAACGAGTCGCCCGCAGCCACGTTAGTGGTGCTGGAAACCGTGATCGTCTGGTAGCGATTATCCACGTTCGAGGTTTCGCCAGTCGAAGCGGTCGAAGTCGCCTTCGGCACCCAGTAGTTCGACGCAGCTGCCAAAGTCGAAACCGTGAGAGAGCCGCCACCAGCTGCCGCAGCCTTACGAACCGCATAATCCAACTTGAACGTATCAAAGCTCGCGACTCGGCCTACGAAAGCGCGACGGTAGGCATTGTCGGTCGTTTCGTTGCCGAACGAGCGCGAAGCCTTCGCGAGATCAGACGCCATGCCGTTGTAGTCTCGAGTGGAAAGAGCCAGATAGCGGTCATAATCGACAACGCCCTGCTCGTTCATCACCGCTTCGCATTCAGCGACATCATCGAAGCCGCTGGCCGCGCCGGTTCGCTTGACGAACAGAGTGCCCTGGAGAGCCGCCACGTTCATGATTGCGACGTTGATGTCAGAAGCGAGCTTCTGCTTCGCGGCATCACCAAGGCGCTGCTCCTGCAGAGCGTCGCGCAGTTCGGTCGCAGTCATCACCCACGGAACCGAGCGAGCGAAACCGATGGTCGCTGGGACGGATAACTGAGTGTAGTCATCGAAGTTCGTGGTCATGTCGGTGCCGCTGTACGAAGTCGAAATGTACGGCTGCGGACGCCAGATGACGTTGGTGGTGCGCTCCATGAGCGTCTGGTCGGTGTTGTAAACGGCGACGTTGCGAGAGAGTACGAGGGCGTCTTGGAAGCCCTCAAGGATGTCTTCAAACGCAATGCGTTCTTCTTTTGAAAAAGCGTTAGCCATAGCGGCCTCCAGTTTTGAGTGATTGATTCTTTACCACTCATCCTGAAGGCCGGATGGGAGCCGTCTGCCATTTTTAGGGTCGGCGAAGCCCGATTGCGCGGAGCCTACCGCTTCGATCTCTTGTACGCAACCACTTTGCTCATGTCTCCAGTCTTGGCGGCTTCTGCTCGTAGCCGCTCAAGCGTGCTATCGACCGCGCCAGATACTGGTGCCGAGCCTTGAGCGACCCGCTTCTCTGGTTCCGTAGCTGGCTTTTTTCTGCTGATTTTCAACTGCGCCTCCAATTTTGCGATCGCGAAAGCGAACTTCACCGGGTCGGTGATAGCCGCCAGTTCCTTTGCCTTTTTCTCGTTTTTCCCGAGGGCGTAAATGACGATGGCAGGATTCTCCGCGCCCGAGATGACGATGCCCTGCTGAGTGAGGTCGAGAATGTCTGCCGTCGTTGCCTCGACCTCATCGAAGTCCGCTGCTCTGAGAGACGTTCGCTGCTGGCCATAACGGTCTAGCGTCTTTTGCCAGTCGTCGGATGCTTTGCGCTGAGCAGCTGCTGCTTCTGCTTCTGCGCTGTCGATCTTGCGCTTGCGCTCATGCCAATCAACTAGCTTTCGCTCGAACGCATCCGGGTCGAACTCGCACCCTTCGAGCGTTGGCTTCTCGCCGAGCGGCTCTGTTTTCGGGGCCGAGATTTTTTGCAGTTTGTCTTCGAGTTCTCGGATGCGTCTCTGGTCTTCGCGATTCTTTCGACGCAGATCTCTAACCCATTCTGGGGCGGCTTCCTGCTCCTGCTGCTCGGGCTCCGGTTCGCCGATTGAGACTACGATCTCGCCCGCGTCTTCTCCCGCGTCCTGCTCTGCCGCCTGGTCATTCTCATCGGCTGCATTCTCGATGGTCTGTTTCTCGTCATCAGTGACTAAGCGCTCGTCTTCGTCGATCATTGTGGTTCAACTCCTGTCTGCTGTTGCGGGATTATTTGCGCCGTCTCTGGCGGCTGCTCGAATGTCTGCTGCGGGATGTCTGCGACGACAACGGCAGGCGGCATCATGCTCGCCTCAGGCGCTCTAGCTTTAGAGACTCTGTCGATGACTTCAAACGCCTGCTGCTGCTCGGTCGAGTCCGTATTGGCGATCGTTTCCACCGTCTTCGCCCGAATCAGATCTGCATCCGCCATGTTGCGCTCTGTTCTGCTCTGCGCTTCGAGAGCCTTCGCCCTGGCCTCCTCTGCTGCCGCCTGGAGGTAGAGCGTCTGAGCTTCTGGCTGTCTCTGCGCGGCTTCCTGCGCGAGTTCCTGCGCTTCCTGCTCATCAGGCTTCAGGACGCCAGCCTTGAGAAGTTTTTTGCGGAAGTACGAGCGCACATCGGCAATCCCTTCGCCGTCCATGTTCATCATGGCCATCGAGGTGAGAACGGCTTTTGTCTCGTCGTCTGCTGCGAGCATGATCATCCCGGTGAGCGCTCGAACTGTCGATGCTCGCTTCGAGATGCTGGAGGGCCCGATGGTTGCGACAACGTCGAACTGAGCGCCAGAAAGGTCGTTTTCTGTCTCGACCGTTCCTGTCTCTGAAACCATCGGTCGCGACAGTTCGACTGATTTCATTTCGCCTTGGGCGTTTATGCCCTTCATCTTTCTCCCGCGCTCGCAGTAGATCTCCGACGCCATCGAGAGCCAGATTTCCCCGCCTCGCTGCACGCCGACTGCGAAGTTCGACATGTAAATGAACGACTGCTGATCGACTTTCGTCTGAATGAGTTCAATCGCTTTGCCCGACATGTTCGGCTGCATCTGCTCGGCCTGCTCTGGATTGCCGAGAATGTCCCGAATGTCTGCATCGGTCAGCTGAAGAATCCCGGCCAGCGCTGGGGGAATCTCTGCCGACTTCGTGTACGCCACCGGCCCGGACACCTGCTGAGCGCCAGCTGCGTCGGTGACTGGATTCACGAGCATGTACGGATAATTTTTTAGATTATCTTCGGCCCACATGACCTGGTGGCCTGCAACCTGTTCGGGCACGAATATAGGCTTCTCAACGCTCGAGAATGCGCTGATCTCCGCGAGCTTCGATAGCTGCATATTCTTCAGTCGCTGAGCGTCCTTGACGAGGCGAACGTGGCCCATGCAGCGCTCGACGTTATCGATGAACCATCGTTTGCCGTAGATGGGCACGATGGGGATGTTCCGGCCTGCAATGTAGCCGCAGTCCTCGAGCACCGATGCGCCCGACAGGATGAACTTCGATACCTTCCTGCGCTTGACTCGCTTCTCGCGCACGAGAACAGTCCCGATAGCGTTGAGCTTAATTTCTAGCTCCGGATCATCGTCGAAGTCTGCTTTGGTATATGACTCAGTCTCTCCGTCGATTGACTCATAAATTGACACCGTCTCGGATTTCTCCTCCACCCGATAGTATTCAGCGACGAACACTACGTCGGGAGCTGCCCAGTCGAACTCGTACTGGTGCACCGTCTTAGGCCACGTTGCCGGGTCGTCGCCATACTGCTCGATGTATCGACGCCTAGTCAGAGATGAGAGAACGAAGGCAAAGCGTGCGTCGCTTTTATCCTGGCGCTTCGCGTCGAGGTCGAACCAGACGGATGAATCTGCGTCGTAGATAGGCTCGAACCTGATTCGCTGTCGCTCGTCGTCGTCGTCCTCCTCATTCTCCCAGCATGTCGTCAGCCGATAGGCGCCAAAGCCTCCTCCTACAGCCTCCTCGAACGCATTATCATAGGCCTCGCGAGCGGCAGAATCCTGCTCGTCTGCTCGATAGAGATCGTCGCAAGTATCGGCGAGGGCGTCGTACTCGGCCCCCTCCTTCGAGACGAAATCCACGGTGATTCGATTGTTCCGCTGCTCGTTGATGATTCGCATCACCGCGAGATGCACTTTGTTGACCTCGAATCTCGGTTTGTTTTCGTACTGCTCCGCGAGCGGGCCTTCCCACTGTGCGCCCGCGACGGAATAGAAACGCCGGTCTTGCAGGCATTGAAGCCTCTCGTCGCGCATGACTGACTGAATCGAGTCGAAGCGCTGCATCGCCTCTTCGTGGATGTTCGCGAGTCTCTGGTCTGTCGTTAGACGTGGCATTGAATACCCTCCGAAAGCGTAAGCGTAAATTTCTTACCAGCGACTCACAACCGGCAACGGCTTGATCGTGGCTTTTGTCGATGCCGGCATCATCTGCGCCAGCTGAATCGCGTCGAACATCGGATCCACCTGGTCATCGTGCGGCGCTGCTGGGAATGACTGCACTTCGGCTAGAAACTCAGAGAGCCACGGGGCGCTCTGTGGCAGCAGGACGTTCCCTGACTCGATGAACGGGGCTGCATCGTGCGCTCTGGAGATCTTGTCAGTGTTGCGCTGGATCGGGAGTATCGGAATCCCTTCGCGTCTCAGCGTCTGAATCAATCCTGTGCCGGAGACTTTATCCTCGCACCAGAGCCCTCTTAGAGGTGCTCCCTTCGCTTGCGGTCTTGCCTCTGCCTGATGCTTCAACCAGAACGCTCGAGCCTGCTGTACGAGTTCTGGCGCTTCCCAGCGACCCCGTATCTGATCGAGCGCTACCGCCTGACCTGTCGTCGAGCGTGCCCATGCCTGGAGGACTGAATAGTCGTTCTGCTGGCTCGTTTTCTGCGCCGTGTCCGCAGTGATAAATCTGAACTCCAGCTGCGGCAGCACTTCCCAGAACCCGAACCATTTCGTGAGAATGATGCCGCCGCCTCTCGGTGCTGGTCGCTGCTGCAACTGCCCTGCTGTTCCGTAGCTGCCGAGCGTCGTTTCTAGCTCGCTCACCTGCTGCTCGCTGAAGCGCTCAGGGAACATCAGTTCACCGTCTGATGTTCTAGGGTCTGTCCAGCCGATTGTGGTCTGACAGCGATTGCCTGCCTCGAAGCGCATCGGGATCCGGAGATGGCAGTACGGCAGGCCCATCGAGAGAATGACGCCTGAGGTGTCGGCCTCGTTGAGTCGCTGAGAGATGACGATGATGGCAGAGCGTTCGTTATTGATTCGAGTCGGCAGCGTTTCGGTGAATGCAATCCGTGCCGCCTCGAGTTTCGCGTCTGAGTTCGCGCCGTCTGCTGAGATGGGGTCGTCGAGAATGATTCGGTCACCACGCACGCCGGTCATCGAAGTGAACGCTCGCGCTGCTCTGATGCCTCTGCGCTGATTGCCGAACTCTCGTTTCCCATCGAGGTCGGCCAGCAATTCGACAGGCCAGAGCGCTTGATACCAGTCCGATTTAATCAAGTCTCGACAGCGACGACTGTCTCGAATCGCCAGCTGCTCCTCATGTGCTGTTCCGACGTAACGCATCTCTTGCAAGTCTCGCGGGCCCCACTCCCACGCTGGCCAGATGACGCCCGTTAATAGCGACTTCATCGAGCCGGGCGGGACGTTCATCAGGAGACGAGTGATTCGCCCTTCGGTGACTGCCTCCAGATGCTGGCAGATTGCATCGAGCGCCCAGCCCCATTTGAGTTCGGCGACCGGCTCTAGCACATGCCAAGCGCGACGAGCGAATCTGGCTAGGCTTCGCCTGCAGTATTCGCGCTCTGCGTTAAGGAGGTCTGTCGCGGTCAGGTTCAAGGGACGCGCCCTTCCGCCATCTCAGCGAAGGTCTTTCCGGTTGCTTCGAGCGTTGCCGTTTTCCCGGTGAACTCCTGCCAGCGCTTAATGGCCATATCAACATACGCCGGGTTAAGTTCGATGGCGTGGCAACAACGACCTGTCATCTCGGAGGCGATGATAGTCGTCCCGCTGCCGCTGAAAGGCTCATAAACCGCTTGCCCTGGACTGCTGTTGTTCTCGATGGGCCGCTTCATGCACTCGACGGGCTTCTGCGTGCTGTGTCCAGTCTCCGACTTCCGTGGCTTATCTATCTGCCACAGGGTTGACTGCTTGCGGTCGCCAGACCAGTGCCCTGTTTCTCCCTTTCGTACTGCATACCAGCACGGTTCGTGGTGGGGATGGTAATGCCCTCGACCAATCACGAACTGACTTTTTGCCCAGATTATCTGCGCTCTCAATTCAAAGGCGCTCTCCAGCAGGCTGTCGGCCACGACATGGCTCTTGTTTCCGGCATGCCAGATATAAGCGACCGCGCCGGGGAAGAGCGCCCATGCGTCCCTCCAGTCGGCCTGTAAGTCGTTCATCACTTTTCCGACCGCTTTTGCTCCAATAGGAGACCCGTCTGCTCGCTTTGCGTGATTGCGCCAGTCTGCATCGTATTCGACCCCATATGGCGGATCGGTAACCATTAGGTGCGGAGTGACTCCATTCAGCGCTTTATCGACCACGAGCGCATCGGTGCAATCCCCGCAGACCAGCCGATGCTTGCCGAGGATCCAAACGTCACCGAGAGCCGAGACAGGATTCTCTGTGGCATCTGGTACGTCGTCCGGATCTGTCATCCCTGCCGGTAATGGGTCTGCGAGGATCGCAGCGAGTTCATCATCTGAGAATCCGATGAGTTGAAGATCGAAACCCTCTTCGGATAGCCCGGCTACCTCTACAGCCAGAAGATCCAAATCCCATCCAGCATTGAGCGCGAGTTTATTGTCTGCGACGACGTAGGCTCGCTTCTGAGCGTCTGTCAAGCCATCTGCTACAACGACAGGCACATCCTCGAGACCGAGCTTACGCGCAGCGAGAACGCGCCCGTGGCCCGCGATAATCATGCCTGCCTGGTCAATCAGCACCGGAGTCGTCCAGCCCCATTCGCGGATGCTCGAGGCTATCTGAGCGACTTGAGCATCTGAATGCGTGCGAGAGTTCCGAGCGTAGGGGATGAGGTCTGAGACTTTGCGCCGCTCAACTTTGTCTGCCGGATTGGGTTTCGTTGCCGTCACTGCTCACCCTCCGTCGCGTCCTTCGCCGCGAGAATTTCGGCCAGCGCTGAATCTGAGAGCCTGGTCATGTCGAGCGCTTGAATCTGCACCGGCTTACCGTCACGGCCAGTGATTTCGTGCTTCTGCGTTTCGGCCCAACGCATCTGGGCCTTCGACCACCAGATCATCGCCTGCGTATCGCCGCTCATCGCTTTCTGATGCAGGGTTCGACCGACCCCGGCATTCGCCTTTGCCCGCCCTGTGACCAGTTCCCGACTGAAATACTTCGCGAGCGTGTCGGCAGAGATTCCGTTACGCACCAGCGCTGCGATCTGTTCCTGCGGGATTCCGTAGCCGCTCAGTGCTTCTACTTGTCTGCGCTCATCTTCCCGAGGCACAAAAGCCGGCATCCCTCCAGCGTGTTTCCGCGCCTGGACAGCAGGCACCGGCTTCTTCGCCTTAGCTTGATCCGATTTTGCGCGCTTAGCGGGTATTTTCTCACTCACGAATCAACCTCCATCGTTAGCCCTCGAGCAGCGAGGTCGAGAGCGTACTGCGTCTCAATCAAATGCTGATGGGCCTGCATAAGATAGGCCCGCCGATGTTTCAGATGCTCCGACTCTGGCCGGTCATGCGTCGCTGATATTTCCGACCGAATCTGCTCCATCGCAGACGCGATCAGACTCTGCGTGTGCGTTCTCATTCTGCTCGACCTCCTGTTTCTGGTGTTCCGCCAGTCTGCGTGCGCAGAAGTCCATCGCCGCCTTCGCGCTTGCGTGCCGCTCAATCGTTGTCGGCAGCTGCATCCCGCCTTGATGCCAGAACGCCAGCATCGAAGACCATCCGCACCCCAATCTCCGCACTTCGTAGCGAGTGCCACGAGTTGAGACTTCCACCCACTTCGAGTCGCTAATCCGTTTCCATCGAATGCTTATCACGAGCCGGCATACTCAATCGGGGTCAACCAGACCGTGATTTCTCCGCCTGGTACTCGCTCACCTCTCCAGATCCTGATGTCGTCGATCTGCGAATCCGACTCGAAAACGCCGGAGTGCTGAAGCGAGTCCAGAATTCCCTTCAGCAAGTTATCGAGATCTCGAGCGCGACGATCTGGAGGGAATGCCGCGATCTCGACTCGAAGACGCATCTGCCAGCCCTGACGAGCCCTTGCCTGCCGAACTACTGAATCCACTGCCTTTCGGAACTGTCGCCCTTCCTCGCTGATGAGAACGCGCCCAGCGAGCGGCCCTTTAGAGATGCTCCGATACATTCGGTTAACGCTAGGTGGCCACGGGAGAGACAGCACTAGCTGCTCAGGCATCAGGCTGATCGTCTGTCGTCGACCAGTCCGGGCAGCGCTCTCCGGTATGAATGCGACGATACTCTGTGACTCTCTCCCAGCCGAGATACTCGAGCAGGCTGTCAGAGAGCGGGCGACGATTGTTGATCTGATCGCACAGATTCTGCTGAGAGACGCCCAGAACCCGTGCAATTTCAATCTGAGGCACTCCGACGACTTCGACCCAATAGCGCAGAGTCTGAAGCGGATTCTCGTGCCTGATAGCCGAGCGACGCCCAGCCCGCGATTTTTTTAGAGGCACTACATTCTCTGAATTCTTTTCCTGCTCTGCTGCCATGTGATGATCTCCCATAGATCTCTAATCTCTTAATGCCTGCTTCCTGGTGAGTCTCTGAGCCGAGCGCAGCCTATACCGTAGAGATCTACAGTTTCGCCTGCGCTCAAGGTTGCCTGCTCCCCGGAGCCGCCTCCTCGCTTCGCGCTGATCAGACTTGCATCGGTTGCCCGACTACCACCCGGCTCTGACCTCAGCCCACCGTCCCCGCTCTGGCTCGCTCGTGTAACGGGGTGAAACTCTGGCGCCCACCGACGGACCGCAACGCCAGACCCGAACAGTAGACCCATCAAGCGCCGATGTAAATACATCGAGAGAAATCATAAAGCGCTTGCACTACCCGCTCGATGGGTATAATGTTTACTCGTAGCAGGCAATTCCGCCTTAATTGATAAAGGACAGACAGATGAAGAAACTCCCCGCCAAAGTCATGCACTGGGACGACGAGCGCTCAATCGGAAACTCTCTGATCATCACCCTTCAACGCGGTTGGGCCTTCGGGGCCAATAACACCGCATACGCTGAGCATGTCGAAGGCTTCGACACCGTCAAGGAAGCTCGAGCCGCAATCAAGGCAGCGAAGCCATGCAGCTGCTTCGACTGCGCCAGCCCCGCCGAGCCGCTCAAAGCGACTCCTGTCACCCTCTAATCCCAACGGGGCCACGGACGGCCCCTCAACTGGAGCACGACAGATGGACATCTACGAAAAAATCACGAACGACATCATCGCCAGTCTAGAGTCGGGCATCGTCCCCTGGCACAAGCCGTGGGCGTCAGATGGCCAGCAGGCCAGCATCGACATGCCGCACAACGCATCGAGCGGGCGAGCATACTCCGGGATCAACATCCTCATCCTGATGATGCGCCGCGCTGCCTGCGGGTACTCGAGCAACGGATGGCTGACCTACAAGCAGGCGCAAGCGCTGGGCGGGCAGGTTCGCAAGGGCGAGAAGGGCGAGGGGATTGTCTACTGGCAAGTTAAGGAGCAGGAGGACGACGCAGGGAATGTGCAGAAGCGCATGATCATGCGACTGTTCACTGTGTTCAACGTCGAACAGTGCGACGGCCTAGAAGGCTCGACATTCGCTCCCGAGCCTATCGAGGCTGGGGACATCTGCCAGCGACTGAAGCAGGCCGGGTGCCGAATCTCTCTGGGCCATGCCGGGGCTTCATACCACCCGCTTCACGACTCAATCGCGATGCCTGCTCCCAGCGCTTTCGAGAGCGTCGAGCATTTCGACTCGACTCTTCTTCACGAAGCTACTCACTGGACTGGCCACAAGTCTCGACTCGCTCGCGACCTCATGAATCGCTTCGGCGATGATGCCTACGCAGCCGAAGAACTCATCGCGGAGATGGGTTCGGCGTTTCTCTGTGCGCAGCTGGGCGTCCCGATGACTGGGCTCCAGCACTCCGACTACATCGGGCACTGGCTGGGAGTGCTGCGAGCCGACAAGCGAGCCATCTTCACCGCAGCGACTGCCGCCCAGAAAGCGTGCGCGTATCTGCTCGACCTGGCCTGGAACTCTGCAAGCGAAGTCTCGGAGGCGGCTTGAATGAAAAGCGCACGGGAGCGCTTGCACTACCCGTGAGCTGGGTATAATGTGGCAACCGTAGCAGGCAATTCCGCCTCAATCAGGAATCAGAGAATGAAAATCAAAACGGTTTACGAATGGAAACTCGAAGTCGTGGATGCGAACGACGACATCATCGACATTGAACACGGAGACTCGCTGGAATGCTTCAGCGATGACCAGCTAAAGCGAGTCTGCGGGAACATACAGACCCGCGAAGACTTCGGAGCCCTCGGCATGGTCACTGTTCGGCTCGAACTGGCCGTGACGAAGCGCCGCTACGAGTGCTTGCCCACGTTCAACGCACAGGGCCAGCAGGGCGAAGACATCCTCGACCTGCTCGACATCGGCTATGCCTACATCGGACGCGAGGCCGATGGCGAACTGCCCAGCACGTTCGACGAAGCGCCTGGTCGAGTACCGGCTAAGTTTCTCGCGCAGTGGGCAGCGCGAGCCGCATACATCAACGCCGACGCTTGATATACCCGAGCAGAGAGTATAGATTCTCAAACGTAGCAGGCAATTCCGCCTCAAGGAGTACGAAAATCATGGCTATCAAGCTCACCGACCGGGTCTATCGCTACAACGTGCAGACCCGCAACCTCGAGACTTCACTTCTCAGCGACTATCTGGACACTGTCCCCGAAGCCTGCTGGCCTGATGGGGCCGGCCCTAAGTATCGGCGCGAAGGGTCGCAGATTCTCTGGTGTCGCTTCGGCAAGGTCGAAGTGCTGCGCGATTGGGGCTGCGAGAAATTCGCGCAGTCAGTACTCGATGACTTGTACGTCGAAGCGATTCTAGAGGGCCCTCACTTCGACAGCGTCCTGACTGCCAGCGAAGCGCTCGACCAGCCCTGCTTCGACGCTCTCGACGGCCCGAGAGAGCAGATCGTCGAGGAGCTGCTGCGCCTGGAACGCATGGGCTCTGGGCTTGCCGCCGAATGGCTCATCGAGACCGCAGGCATGAGCGACTCAGAGTTCAGCGCCTGGACACGGCAGCCATGAGCCGCCGACTGATGGCTGTCTACAAGCGACCGCGCCCGCTCTGGGCAAAGGTCGCGAGAGCGACATTCAACGTCATCGGATGCGCTGCTCTGCTTGCAGCGCTCATTCTGCTTTTCATCGCGGCCCCGCACATCGATGCGTGGGTCATCGCCAATCGATAGGAGGAGACATGGACGAGATCACTGTGAGCGGGACAGCTAACCCGCACCACTACGCTAGAGAGGCTCCGATGGGCTACGAGTTCATCGGCACGGTCACACGCAACGGAACAGACACCGGAGCGCTGGCCGTGGCCAGCAGAGACTGCTATGCGCAGTGCTTTGGCCAGTATGTTCAGTGCAATGGCTCAAGCATTCGGATGCTTCCGCAGATGCCCACGTTCCGGGCCGTTCTGCGCGCCCTAGACGCTCAGAAAGGGGAGGGCTAGTCATGGACATGACAAACGCGAATGCCGCGCTCATGGGCGCTCTGGCATCGGCTCAAGGCGAGGTCGAGAACGCTGTCAAGAACAGCGCGAATCCGCACTTCAAGACGAGATATGCAGATCTCGCTGAAGTTCTCGCGACGGTTCGCCCGGTGCTGGCGAAGCACGGGCTATGCATCATGCAGTCAACGCAGTTTGATGGCTCGATGGTCTTCGTGACTTCGATCCTGGCGCATCGAGATGGCGGCTGGGTTTCGAGCGTCGCATCGTGCGTTCCGTCAAAGACTGACGCACAGGGAATCGGAAGCGCCACGACTTACCTTCGCCGCTACTCGCTCGCAGCGATGACCGGGGTGGCGCAGACCGACGATGATGGTCAAGCATCATCTCATGCCGGCAAGCCCGCACCCGTGGCGAGCGTTAAGCCCAGCGCTGACAAGTTTCTCGATGCTCGTCAGGCTCTGAGAGACGCATCGAGCGTTACTGAGCTTGGCGCAATCTGGCGCGATCTGAGCGCAGAGGCTCGCAAAGCGCTGGCTGAGGAAAAGGACGCAGCTAAAACCCGACTGACGGCCTCACAGGCGTCCGAGGAGGTGGGCCATGCATAGAGTAATCAACTGCGAACAGGGAACCGCTGAATGGCTGGCGGCTCGTCGAGGTGTCGCGACTGCGAGCAGAGCATCAGACGCTCTAGCTATCCTGCGCTCCGGAGCGCCTGCGAAAGCTGCGCTCGACTACGCTCAAGAGCTTGCCTTCGAGAGAGTCGCGCAGTGCGTCGTCGATAAGCCGGTGACGATTGCGATGCAGAGAGGCAAGGAATTGGAGCCCCTGGCGAGAGCAGCGTATGAGGCCCGCACCGGAGAGCTGGTCGAAGAACTGGGCTTCGTTCTGCATCATTCGATGCTGGCCGGGGCGAGTCCTGACGGGCTTGTCGAATCCGCTGGCCTGGTCGAAATCAAATGTCCTTTCTCGCACGCGCAGCTAGCGAAAATCTGGGCCGGGAATGATGTCAGCGACTACACAGATCAAGTCGATTGGCAACTATGGGTGCTTCAGCGCCAGTGGTGCGATGTCGTGATATACGACCCGCGACTCGAACACTCGGGGATGGATCTGCTGATCGTCCGGCATTACCTAACCGAGACTGCGCGAAAGCGTCTCGATGAACGGGTTCCCGAGTTTTTAGAACTGGTCGATTCAATCGAGGCCAACATCAGGAGTCGTCGTCGATGAGCCTGGAACGCTGGACATCAGTCACGAACGGCCTGCCTAGCAACGATGATCTGATTCTCATCGTCGATGGCAGAGAAACGGTCATCGGCTACTACGACGCGAAAGCGAGCGACGGCCCGACATGGAGAGACTTAGACGGCTATCCGCTGCGCGAGGTTTCGTGGTGGGCTCCTATCCCACTGCCGCCCGTCGAGCTTGCGCGGAACGATTAGGAAAAAGCCAGCCGGCGGTGCTTGAACACCGGCAGCGCGGGACAGAACCTCCTAGTTTGTCCACTGTTGACCGCGCCGAATAAGCCCCGATACGGCTAG
>Ga0209087_1000299_pt1 | contig 33011 bp, 51 predicted proteins | sample S_130805_EF_Meta_FD_187321 | JGI IMG/M metagenome (GOLD analysis project Ga0209087, IMG submission 187321) | Freshwater microbial communities from Lake Simoncouche, Canada to study carbon cycling - S_130805_EF_MetaG (SPAdes) (version 2) | ecosystem: Environmental > Aquatic > Freshwater > Lake ... | reverse complement strand
CAAAGAAGGTAAGTATAAGTTTTATAAGTTTTCAGATAACAAACTATTAAAGCGAAAAGTAGATAAGTATGTTAAATTATAATAAAAAACCCAAGTCAAACAACTTGGGTTTTCTATTTACACATCTACTTGTTGCCAATAATTTTGTTGTAAACGCCAATGGGAACGGGCAAAAGTAGTGAGATTCGACTAACACTAGTATCTCGTCGTAAGATATCCATTGTATTCATCAGGTCTGGCCCTGGTAAACCACCAGTAATAGCCAATCTCAAATCTGGCATAATCTTACCCATCTTAACTTCCATATCAGTACAGATATCACTAATAAGTTGTTTGATATTATCTGGTGTCCAAACTATATCATTCGACATTGTAATAAACTTATCAAACACTTTGATATAATCTGGATTTGGTTTGAATGTATCAACTACAACCGGTTTAGAGAAGATGTTTACAATTGATTGTAAGTCACTATTAAAAGTACTTCTCTTCTTAGCCATATCAATAATTTTAGCCTTAGCAACATCATCATAAACAAAATCAGTACCGAAGTCACAGAAACCCATCAAGTAATCATCAGTTCTCTTGTTTTGAATATAGTGTGAATTAAAGTGTTTAGCTTTATCCATACTAAATCTAGCACCAGACTTATGAACACGGTCTAATGAGAATTGAGAAATCATATCATCCATTGAAAAGATTTCGTTTTCTCCAACTGGAGACCACCCAATCAATGAAAGTGTATTGATGAATACATCAGCATCAAATCCCGCTTCTTTCCAACCATCAACCCAAACACCAGTTGTTGGGTCATTATAACCAAGTGGTGCAATTGGAATACCATATTTAGCGGCAGTTCTCTTAGATAGTTTACCTTTACCATCTGGATTCAAAATCAATGGTAAGTGAGCAAATGTCGGAACATTCCATCCAAATGCTTTGTAAAGCAATACGTGGAAAGGAGTTGAAGCAACCCACTCTTGTCCACGAAGAACGTGTGTTACACCCATATCATGGTCGTCAGAAGTATTCGCCAAGTGATAAGAAGCAATACCATCTGATTTTAAAAGTACTTTATCATCAATTTGACTAGTATTGATTGTGATATCACCTAAGATAGCATCTGTGAAATTAACATCAACATTAACTGGTACTGCGAAACGGATAACATATTTGTCACCACGTGCAATACGTGCATCAACATCATCTTTAGAAAGAGTGAATGAGTTAACCATACTCATACGAGTAGTGGAATCATACTTAAAGTTTGGAATAGAATTATGAGCCACGTCCAAATCATCTTTAGAGTCGAATGCGTGATAAGCGTATCCATTATCAATTAAGAACTTAATCTTAGCTGAATAATCTCTCTCAGATTGAATGAAAGAACCAACAGAAGGGTCTGGATTCCAATATGATGCGTCTGGAACAATACCTAACCAATCACACATACGCTTGAAGTAATCAAGAAATTCTGGTGTATAACGGTCACGGTCGGTATCCTCCAGCCTAATTAAGAACTTACCACCACTTTGCTTAGCAAGAAAGTAGTTATAAAGTAAAGTACGAACATTGCCTAAGTGGCAAAATACCGAAGTTGGTGACGGGGCTATTCTTGTTACTATCATATGTTTATTTTATTTGAGAATACAAATGTAGATATTTTTTTTGGAAAAACAAAATTAAGTTATCAACAAATTTAACTTGTAATCTCTTACAAACTTTAGTATATCTACATCCTTATAATTGTCAGAATTATCCCATCTTAGTTTTTGAATTGACAACTTACCATTAGATAATATGGCAGCAAAACCAGAAGACATCATAATATTAGAACTACCACCTTTCATAACAAAATTACCATCAGAAGTTTGATAAACCGGTACTTGTAGTAAAACTACATTACCATTATCAAAACAATTATTCTGAATGGATTGAATGATTAATTTATCTTGTTGGTAATCTCCACCACTCATTATATCACTTAGTCTAAATACAAATGCACTTTCTTTTATAGAGAATGATTTTAGATAAGAAACATCTTTAGCCATATCTCTACTTGAATGACTTATTAAATACTCCGATAAACTATCAAAAATAGATTCATCCATTGGTGTATGAGTACCAAAAGTAAATATACCACCATTCTCATTCATCCACTCTCTTATCTTATCAACTGTTTCCATCGGTTAAATTATCTAAGTTTTTTCTTCTACGGTAAATTTGTTTTGATTTATCTATATTTTCTTCAAGATATCTTTTATCTGTGAACATATAGTCGGTAAAGAAAAGAATAGTACCATCATCTAAGTTTTTACCAATACATTCATCACAAATTGCTATGATTAATCGACTACCATCGTGTTTAGATCCATATCCAGCATCAATTATATGAATGATTCCATTATCAATCATTTCATTATTGATTGTCAATGTATTCTCACCTCTTTTTTCCTTTTTCCAAAGTAGGATTTCCTCACTTTCTCCATCTTTTGAAAATGGTTTTACATTATCTTTTTTACAACAAATACAATACATATATAGTTAGTTAAGTCTTCTATTTAAAGGAAAATCCCGATAGTTTTAGATCTATCGGGATTCCTTAGTAATCAATTTATTGAGGATTAACCTTTTACCTCAACCTCACCATTCATACAGGCTTGTATGTATGTTCTATTGCCAGGCGGGATGGTGTGTGCTATTGTTGGTCAGTCATCTAGGACTTTTTACACCATTCAACTAATTACTTCTTTTTACTTGAAGGTACAACCTCAACAGGTGTTTCTGCTACCACATTCTGTCCAGTTTGAGTAGATGGAGTTTGTTCCATCATTCTCATAAGTTGCATTCCCAACATACCTTCAAGTGCTCCACCTCCACCATTAGCTCCACCACCAATCAAGACATCAGGGATAACCTTGATTTTGTTGATGCCAATAGACTCAGTTACTTTCAACTTAGCGAAGTTGTCTTCACCCATTGCATCAACTTGAAGTTTATAAGATTCAGCAGTTGACTTACCAATCGCTTCAATCTTAGAAGCTTCAGCTTTACCAGTTACAGTAATTCTTTCAGCCTCAGCGGTTGCTTTCATTTTAGTGGATTCAGCCTCAGCTTGTGCGTTCAATTTAAGAGCGGTTGCCTTACCTTCAGCGGCTTTAACAGCTGCTTCTGCATCTTTCTGAGCGATGTTTACTGATTGTTCAGAACGAACTACATCTTTCTGCATATCAGCGATAGCGTTTGCTTTCTCATACTCTTGACGTTTACCTTGTGCCATACGTTGAGTATCATAAGTCACTTGTTGCTCTTCAGCAATTTTACGGTCAGTAAGAGTTTTCATCAAAGATTCTGGTGGAACGATGTCACCAATCAATGTATCAACAGCGTGAACATTGTATTCAGTAAGAACCTCAGCGATACGACCTTTAGCTGCGTCTTGACGCTCTTTACGAGTTTTCAAGAAGGCGATTACGTCACTATCTTGAGCTGAGTTACGGAAGTAGTTACCAATTGTTGGCTCAAGTACTTGAGAAACAAGGTTCTGCATGTTACCGAAACGTGCAATTACTTTTGGTGCTTCAGTAGATGGTACGTGAATGATTTGAGATACATCTAAGTTGAATGGGAAACCATCTTTAGAACGAACAGTGATTGTGCTAAGACCAGCGTCTAATTTGTGAGACTCATTTCTACCAGTTGCCCAGTTCAATACAAGGTTAGTTGTAGGAACTAATTCAACTCTCATGGTCAATGGGTTTATAGGGTACTTACCTGGTCCAAGTGGTTCAATCCAAACGCCTTTTTGACCCTTTTTCACAATGTTACCGTGTTTGAAATCTATGCCAGTTAAGTCGGTACCTTCTTCACCAACATAAGATACAACAACACCAACATAACCAATCGGAATCTCGGTCATTTTAACTTCTTCGATAGTAACAGCCCAAGGATTAATGTTATAAGTACCCGCAAGGATAACTTCTTGTTGGAGACCACGTTGTCCACCATTTTCAAGGAAAGCATTAAAGTCTTGGAACTTGTTGTGACCTTTAGTTGAGTCAGCTGCGATTTGACCTTCGGTGAGAGGTAGACCATCAAGTGTTGTTACAACACCTACTGCATTATCATTAATATGCATTTGGTCACATATTGACACATCAAATAAGTGTCGATTGATACGGTAAGAACCTGCTACAAGGATAGTAGCTTGACGACCTTTTTGTCCGCTATTAGTTAAGAATTTCTCAGCATCTTGAAAGTTGTCCGAGTCAACATTACGACCCAAGATAGCACCGTTATTAGGAACCACACCATCTTTAGATGAAACCAATCCAATCTTACCTTGTGGGATAATAGTGAAGTCTACCAATTTCACTTCAAACTGCCAAGGCCAGAAACCGAAGTAAAGACCAGGAGCAAGTGTTTTTGCTTGAAAACCTGCTTCTCCTTTAGTTGCGATGATACGACCATCAGGAAGCGATTTCTCTTTTCCAAAGAGAACGAATTTCTTGGTAACTAAACCAATTTGACTCTCTGGTACAATGATAACACCAAATAAACGGAATACCCATTTGTACATGATTAGGCTGGCTACAATTGGGAGAACCCACCAGTAATTGTGCATAAACTCTACGAATTTTGACATTTTATAAAAAATATTAGTTAAATCCCTACTCTATTTAGGCTTTTCGGGAAACGCCTTTTTTGTTGACTCTTGCAAGAAATCTTTACAAAGATATATTATAGTTTTGAATATCCAAAATTTAATTAAGCATTTTTTCTAAATCAGAGATACACTTATTATAATACTCTTTTTCATACATCCGAGCTTGTAACTCAAATGGATGTTTATCATATTCAAAAGTTTCTAAAAGTTTATAATAAACTTTAATATCCTTTGCTTTAGGCATCTGTAAAAAGTGTGTGTATTCGTGTATAATTGTCCTAACAATTTTTGATTTTGTTTTACAAGTACTTAGATAAATGGTTATTTCTTTATTTATATACTGTCCGTATTTTTTTCTAATACGTTTATCTGTTTTAACAGTCAGTTTAGGCAATGACTTTATTGGGCTACCAAATTCATTGATACACCAAATAAAGGCATTTTTGGCTATTTCAACTTGAGTTTTTATATCCATAATACAAAGATACGAAAAAAAATTAAGAAATTAAAGTATTTAATTTTAGGTCTCTATTTAGAGGAATGTAGTTTGGGTGGTCCAAGTCAATAATCCAGTGTATAATATCATCACTTTCCCTATACATAATGGTTCTACCTTTTTCTTTAAGTGCAAAAACATCATTAGAATTTAATGTTCTTGGAAACCTATCTATAAATTCTGGACAAAAATTTTTAAGACTTTGTGATATTTTAACTAAATGTATTTCACTTAATTGTAAATCAACCAAATCTCTAATAGTTTCAAAGTCGGGATGAAAATCACCTGATATTACTTTGTATAGTTTCATTTAATATTTGACTTATTAAGTCGTCTCTTTTCTCAGTTAATAATATTGTTTGATATTGATTATATGGAACTAAATCTTGCTCATTGAATACTGACTCGTGATAACTTTCGGTGAACCATCCACACTCAACTTTATTATCTACATAAGAGAGTATTCTCATTTTATTACCACCGGTATTCTTTATTACTAAATCACCAGGCTTAAATTTCATAATAAATAGTCATTTTTATATAACTATTTATTAAATTTTCTTTATCCCAGTAATTTACTAATATTTATTTCCCTGAGTTCTTGTTTAGAATATCTATTTGTGTTAACCCACAAGACGGTTCCACCATAATCAACAATTTGTCTTACTTGCTTTTTATGACACCTTTTACAAAATCTTTGATAACCAATGTATTCTCCGTTAGAATCAAATAGAATTTCATCTTTTGGGTTATTATAATTCCAATCATGTTTTACAAAAAAACATTTAATCTTTGAGTAATTCATTTATAATCTCGTCTCTTACTATTTGTGTATTTAAAAAATAACTAAAATGAACTTTGAATTCCTTTGGTTGAAATAATGTAGCACTAACAGATCCATCTCGAAAAAGAACTAAACAATCATTTTCAATTCTTTTAATCTTATAAGGTGTGTTATCTTTAATGGCACGTGGATGACCATTCTTTTTTCTTCTAACTAACATAACAGTATCACCTGTTTGAAAGTCATTTACCGTCAATCTATCAGTAATCCAAGTCTTACTTTTTTCCATAGTTCATTATGAGAAGCTCTTGACCTTTGGTCTGTACTTGACCAGGTTTAGCCATAGCTGCTTTAGCAAACTCTTTCATTTCCCATCTATATTCATCTTTTGGAAACCATTCTGATAACTGTGGAAAATCATAATAACTTAAAGAGAACTTACCTTTAATAGACTTCAAACAATTAGCCAATCTTTCATGTGTATCAATTCCAAACTCATGATTAGCATAGTAGTCTTCTGTTTTATAATATGGCGGATCACAATAAAAATAAGTAGTTGGTGAGTCATATTTCTCTATGACTTGTTGGAAATCTAAATTCTCAGTTAGTGTAATTCTTTCAAAATAAGATTGCCATTTAGGGTTAGTAAGTTTATCCTTAAAGGTATCAAACTTAGACTTATACTTACCTTTTAAGTCAATGAATTTTCCCTTCTCTGGATTTGTACCAGACCAAACTTGTGTAAGAACATAAGCATACTTATAAGCGGTCTCATAATCTGGTGTAGATAAATCTACTGTGAATCCATCAGCAAAGATTTCTTTTTGAAACTGATAGAATAAGTCAGAGTTTTGAGAATGTACAGTGGAAATAACTTTAGAGAACTCTTTATAGTTTTTAATACAGTTGTATAGATTTACATTCAAAGGATTGAAATCATTGTAAACAACTGTTTTAAGGTTTTGATAAGGTCCTAATTCCATATTGAAAAATACCCAGAACATTCCAGAGAATGGTTCTACATAAGTCTCTATATCATTTGGTATGTAGTTTCTAATCCATTTGCCAATTTTACTTTTACCACCAATGTAAGATAATGCCATTTATTTATATTTATTTTTTAACAAGTGTATCTTCCGTCTCTACGGTCAACATAAGTAGATCTTTGATTCTCCCAAGATTTTCTTTGTAAATCAACTATCTGATTATTTATACACTCAATTTTAGATTTTGTTTTAGTCAAAATTACTTTAACTACATCTAAATTACCAACAGTTGCTGAGACTATAAGTTCATTTAAAGACTCTAATTCAGCATTTGCAATCTGTAGATCAGAATTTAATTTATCCATTAAAATATTTTCTCTTTCAGTCATAATTTATGCGTTTTTAAGTTCATTAATTCTATCTCTTAATTGTGAAGCAATCTCATACTCTTCATTTTGAAGAGCTTTCTCCAACATTTTTTCCAAATTCTCAACAGTAACACCACCAGAATAATCACGTTCTTTGTGATTTGTTTCATTTTGTGTCTCACTTACTGTTCCATCTTCATCCATTTCAATTCCTGAAATCTTGAGAACTTCTTTAGAACAAAATATTGGAGACTTATAAGACAATGCCAAACAAATCGCATCACCAACTGAACACTCGATTTCAAATTCATCCACCATATTGGAGAATATTAGTTTGGCATAAAATATACCTTCTAATACATTACTGATGTAGATTTGTTGCAAATCTGCATTAAAGTTATCTGTTATCTTTTTGAATAGTTCATGTGTTAGTGGTCTAGGAGTTTTTAGTCCTTCCATTTTCATTGCAATGAACTGTGCATCATTTGGCTTTATTATGATTGGTAGTTTTAGTTTACCTTTACGTTCGCCTAAAACTAGTACATAAGATCCAGCTTGTGTTTGACTATAAGATAGTCCAATAATTTTTAATTCTGATTTTTTCATACTAATTGTAATATAATTTTAGATAAAGTTTAATCTTGTAAAAGAAGGTCAGCGGCACTTGTAGCACAATAAGCGACCGGTTTAGCGAATACTCTATAACCCATACCTCTTAACCAAGGTACATAAGTCTTGTAAGATAAGTTAGAACGGTTTTTAGCGTGTCCTTTCTTATCCACATTGCCTTCAACTGGGTTGAAGTCTAAGTGTAAGTCAATTAACTTAAATTCAAACATTTTATCAATTGGTGATAGATTAATGTTTTTAGTAACAACATCTTCATCAAAAGAACTAACGTGTGAGAACTCACCATTACATTTAGCAACGTGAAACTTATATCTTTTTCTTTCCATTTCAGTTAAGTCTTTACGTACATAGAATCCTTCTAATTCTTTTTGTAAGAACTCACCGATTTCATGTACATACTGGGCTTCTTTGTGAAGTCTTTCAAAGTTATCTCTAACTTTGTTTATATTTTCACGGAAGAAAATGACATGAGCACCATTTTTGATATCAGTATTATACAACATAATAGTAATAGCATAGATAGTTTTTCTCCTTTTTTGAACAGAGTCACAACCGAGACTAATAGTTACATTTGGTTCTTGATTTATGTATTCTTTAAGGTACTCTATAATGTCTGGTATAAATTCACCACCAAACTTCTTAAATCTTTTTCTTATATCCATATTTTATTTTATTAATCATCCTTTTTACGGATCTCTATTTTTAATATTGATCTCTTAATTACTTCTGAGGAAGCAACCAGGAAACCATCTGGTAACCACATATCATATCCACCATTATAAAAGGTTTTAGATAACTCTACAAGGTTCAAATATTGTTCTTTTGTTACGCTCATTTCTTCCGAAACAAACTCACCAAGTTCTGTTATTAATTTAAAAACTATTATCATTCTGATTATATCCAACATTCTCAAAAAAGTTTCTAAAAAAATAAACCCCTCTCAATGAAGAGAGGGGCTTTTTCTCAGAGATTACTTACGCTCACCTGGCTTGTTGATACGTTTGATATTAACAAGGACATCTTTGAATGTCTGCATGAACTTCTTAATCTTTGGGTCTGACACATCAGGAACATTATCCAAAACGTGTAACAGATAAGCGGTCAACTCATCGTGACCAACTCTCTTCAAGAACTTGGTTACATTTTCAAGTTGCTTATCACTAAGCTTTTTGATATCATACTCTTTCAATGATTGAATCAATTCAGAGTTTTTATCACGGTTGTACTTGTCCAACTCTTTTTCAACTTTGTCAAAACGGTCGATGATATCTTGGATTGTGATATTCACCATTTCTTGACAGTATTGAAGGAAACGTTGTGCTCCATTACCAATGTAACCGTGAGCTACTTCTTGTAGTGTTGGTAAGAACTCACGAGGTGAAGCATCTTTACCAAAGTTCATAGTGATGAAGTCACTCAAGAATCTCCAAGAACGAGGAGTTGCGTATGCCTTACTGTTTTCAGTAGGATTTTGGTACAACTTCTCAGGGTAAGCCTTGATGAAAGACACAATAGAACTGTGACAGTTTTCTTTTGCGAATCCATCAATCCACTCGTCTGCTCCCAAGGTGTGGTTGAAGTGAATCAAACGGTTGTTCAAAGCGTTGTCAAACTCTTCTACGTCTGTACCATCTTCATCACCAAGGTTACCAGATGCCATCATCAAAACGGTGTCATTGAATTTGAATTCTGTACCAATACAACGCTCTAACAAGATTTGTAGAGCCGCGTTACGAACAGGAAGTTGAGCTCGGTTTAACTCTTCAAAGTGAATGATGGTTGGTTGTTTATTTGATTCAATAGCCCAACGAGGTACTACGAAATCAAGACACTTAACCATTTCACCAGCATTATCTACGGTGGTGATATTTGGATACAATCCAACATCAGTTTCATCAACCATTGACAAACGGATATCAAGATACTTGAAGCCCATCTTATCTGCGATTTCACGTGCAATTGCTGACTTGGCGATACCTGGTTTAGAAGTAATGTACATTACACCAGACTTCGGCCACATAGTCATAAAATACTTACGCTCACGTGGTGTGAGTGTTGCCATACGCTCACGAATCTGAGACGGCATTACTGAGAAATCAGTTACTTGAGACAAATCAATAAATTTATTCATACTTTTTTAATTATTGTTAATATTATTTATACAAAGATAAGTTACTATTTTTTAATTTCCAAATTTTATGTTGAAATTATCCTTTGATAATTTCAACATTTTTAAGAGCTACTACTGGTTTAACTTCTTCCATGATTTCACTCACTGGGCCATAAGTTTTCATTTTGTCAATAGTACCTTTAGCGATAGAGAAGGCTGCCACTGCTTTGATGATTTTTCCTTTATCATCTTCATCAATCTCATTTGACTCTTCAATCATACGAGAGATAACTTCACCATACTTTTCAATCATATCATTATCGAAAGAGAAAGTTGTTTTTTCTTCAACAATTTCAGCTCCAAACTTTTCAGTAAGAGATTCTGCTCGCTCAGCGTTGATAGAAATGTATTTATCTGAAGGTACAAACATAGTTTGAGCCACATCCTCACCACTCTTAGCTTCAATCATAATTGAACCTGGGTTCTTACCAGTTTTCTCATACAATTTAACCCACTCAGATTTAGATGTGTCTTTAATTTCATCGGCCAACATATCAGCCTTGGCCTTATCACGCTTCATATTATCTTGAAGCATCTCAAGCATTTGAACTTTGCTGAAGAAGTCACCGTCTTTAACAGTTACGCGAACTTTTTCATCTTTCGCTTTAGTTGTTTTAGTAGCTGCTGTTGCTTTTGCTTTTGAAAAAAGATTACCTGCCATTGTTTTAGTTTTTAATTTGTGATTGATTAACTTAACATTACAAAGATACAAAACTTTTTTGATTTGCCAAAATCTTTTTGAGATTTTTTTAATCCTACTCTATATCTCCTTGATTGTTATACAAAGATAAGGAAAATTATTTACCCACCAAAATATTATAAAAAATATTTACAATATTCTTTGCTTCATTCGGACTCAAGTCCGTATTATCAAAAATAAAGTCCGATAGTTTAATCTTTTCTTCTGATGAAATCTGACTCTTCATTCTATTATCATACTCTTCCTTAGTAATACCATCACGCTTAATGGTTCTTTCCAATCGGATATCATATGGAACATTAACAAAGATAATCTTATCAAGATAAGTATTCATCTTTGATTCAAATAATAAGGCACTCTCTGCTAATATCATCTGCTTATCAGAATTTTCTGAACAAAAATCATTAAAGTCTTGAAAAATATATGGATGAACAATTTGATTCAGTTTCCTCAATCTTTCCTCACCACCATTGGTAAATACTAATTGTCTAACTTTATTTCTATTTAATTCACCATTGTAATAAATATCATTGCCGAATTCATCAATAAGTTCTTTCTTTAAGAAAGTATTGTTATTATTTACCCACCTGGCTCTTTCATCAGAGTTATATAAAGGAACACCTAACTCTTCAAATAAAGAAGAGATATATGATTTTCCACTACCCATTAAACCAGTGATGCCGACTTTTATCATGATGTAAAGATAAAAAAATTATTTAATAATGGTATCTATTTTAATGTTTCTTCTAAAAGGTTCATAAAAATTTTTATGAACTGATAAATAGTTAGTTACATTGCTACTATTAAATATAATGAAGTAAGTATCGCCGACTAGCTCTTCTTTTAGTATATCAATTCTATTTAAGAAACTTTCATCGACTGTGTAATCTATTCCAGAAACACTCACAGGTATCATAGAGAAAAACTTTCACCGCATCCACAAACTCTCTGAGCATTTGGGTTGTTCCATTCGAATCCCCTACCATTGAGACCACCAGAGTAGTCTAATTCGGTGCCAAATAGATAAAGAAGGGATTTCATATCGCAGACAATCTTAATACCTTTGTCCTCAAATACTTCATCACCTTCTTTACTTTGGTTATCAAAATCCATAACATAAGAAAGACCAGAGCATCCACCACCCTTAACTCCAACTCTTAAAAAATAAGAGTCATCAAGTTCTCCTTCTTTCATTAAATCTATTAATTTAGTTTTAGCTGTTTCTGTTATGGTCACCATAAAATTTATTTATTTATTTTTAATATTCATCTTCTTCATAATCGTCACCATCATCTTCCCAATCTTCATCATCAAATTCATCTTCCTCTTCTATATAAGTGGATGGTTGGAAATCATCATAACTAATTACATCGTTTTCTTCTAAAAACTTAACTAGTTCTTTTGTTTCTTTAAGAGTTAAACCAGTATCTTTAATACGAATGACATCATTATCAATTGTACTAAATACAACTTTACCTTCTTCTTTCAATGCTTCCAGGTGATCAAAAACAACATCCCTATCTGAGCATTCATCTAAACTGTAGTATTTACTTAACATACATTAAAATAATTTTTTATTATATATCTTTAAATTTTTTTGAAATTAATGTATTTGATAAAATTGGTCTTTTTTGTGTGTCTTGCCATTTAGCAACAACTCTTAAAGAATCACCTATTAATGATATAGAGAAGTAATCATTTTCACCATTTCTGAAAGTCGCAGTTGTATCACGAATTTCTATTGGTTCTATATCTTTCTCTGAATCACCCTCAAAATTTTCAACCTCTTTAATAAATTCAAAAGTTTCTTGATTCTTATAATAGAGGGCCCTTAAAAGTTTAAAAAAAGGTTCATTTTCTTTAAGAACTTCATTCTTTCTGACACCAAAGACATCTTTCCATTTAAACCCTAAAGTAACATGGAAATCTTGTTCCGGCAAACCATATCTTTTTCTAACCTCTTGTAACTTTTCAGATCGAACTACAATAAAGTAAGCCTTATTACCCGCCTTCTCAGCAGAACCAATACCTAAAAATTGTAAATCATCAAAATCAAAGTCAAATGCTGGCTCTAATGAATTAATAAACTTATCCATACCTAAATCTTTTGATAACTTATTATACTCCATTACATTTATTACCGTAATATGATAGTGACCGTGGTCTCTATTTTGTTGATTTTTGATGTAAACATCATATTCATCTCCAATAATATTTTTTAATCTTTCTAAATAAGATTGTACAAAATCTACATAGATGTTTACACCTATGTAGTTATTACCGACCGTATCTTTCAAATATTCTAATCTATGTATCATAATAATTTTTACTTTTTATATTATATCCAGTCTACCATTAGATATTCTTTACCATCAAAGTATACCATATTTGAGTTATTTCCATTTAGATGAAGTTCTTTATAGAATTCATCTATAATTTCAACTCTTGTCATATTTTCTAATTCCTTTTGATTGGGTCTATCGCTATTATTTAATAGGTCTACTATTTTAGAGTATGTATAGAAACGATGATCTCCTTGACCATCATTATACCCAATGATAAATCGACTTATTTCATCATCGGAAGCACTATTGAACCAATCTCCTGTAACACTTTTCTTCTTCCATTCCCACCAATTAGATGATTCATTTATTTTGTCTGTAAATTTTTTCATGATATTTTTTATTTTATATTTTCTGGCATTTCTTTCTTCTAGAGGAAAAGAGTTTAGTCTGTTTCGATGGTAACGAGTTCGGATATATTCATTTATGTTTTTAATCATTGATTAATTCTTTAAATTTTTCTATTTCTAGTCTTTTTATTTCATCACCTAAAGCTTTACCTTTAAATCCTTGTTTCATCAAATCTTCTGATGATACTGATGGTATATAATCAATAAATCTTATAAAGATTTTATTATGTATCCTGTTAAGATCTAACCAACCAACTATTAAGTCTGTACTACAATGACATTTTATCCTTTGTTTATATAAATCAAATGCTGATTCTGGAGTTAACTTTAATAGATTAATAAGGAATACAACTTTTGAAGCAATATCATACTCTATTTTATACTCAATGACCATTCTCTTCTCTAAATCTGATATGTTATCGAATTTAAATAAATTTGCTATGTATGTGATGAAACTATCTGATTCCTCTATTTTAGTATTGATAACAGCACCTGGGAATACTTCACTCCACATATCAAATTCATTAAAGAAATTTAAGTATTCTGAGTAATTTTTAGCTTGTTTGGCTGCCTTTTTCATTTCCTCCCAGATTCTTTCTTGCGATACATCATCTTTGGGACCAATATTTCTTAATCTATTATCTTTAATAATAGCTTCAGATGTTTTATCATCAATTTTACCACCAGTTCTTGCGGCAAATCTAAAAATTCTCAAAATTCTAAGGCGGTCTTCAATAAATCTCTGACTAGCATCACCAACGGCTCTAACTATTCCTTTTTTAATATCTTCAACACCACCAACCAAATCAACGATTTGTTTATTTTTAATATCATAAAATAACGCATTCATTGTCAAGTCTCTTCTATTACAATCATCTTCAATTGTAACATCACCACCCATTTCAACTTTCTGATCATCACCTTTAGTATCTCTACCACCAGAGATATCTCTTCTATATGAAGCAACCTCATAACCTTCTGGTTCATCTTTAGTATAAACTCTTAAAACACCAAAGTTTTTTCCTTGTTCATCAGAAACTTTAAAGTCTTTTAATATCTCTTTTGATTCATTAGGAAGAGCATTGGTGACTAGATCATAATCCTTTGGTTCAATTCCTTGAATGAAATCTCTAACGGCACCACCAACTAAGAAAATATCTTTACCAGCCTTTATATAAGCATTTGATATTTCAATAATATCTTTTGGAAGATGAATTTCTACTGATATTTTATTCTCATTAACAAATTGTCCATATCTTTTAATTTTCATAAGTGCAAAGTTAAGCATTATTTTTTATATATACACTATATATAAAACCTAAATAATGAATAAGAAATTCAAACAAGTAATTTAATATATACAAATATGCCTACACTACCACTAACAGCACTAGAACAAAAAGCTTGGTTATTTGCTCAACAAGCACACCAAGGAGTTGTTCGTAAGTTTCTTAGAACTCCTTACTTTGAAGGACACGTTGCTAAAGTATTTGGTTTATTAAAACAATATGATACTAGACCTACTTTAGGAGCTGCTGCTATATTACACGATACATTAGAAGATGTTGATTATGTAACATATGATATGATTAAAAAAAAATTTGGAATCAAAGTTGCTAACTTGGTTAAAGAATTAACCTCTAATGATGAACAAATTGCTAAACAAGGTAAAGCTAATTATCTTTTGAATAAGATGATGTATATGAGTCCAGATGCTCTTTTAATCAAATTATGTGATAGATTACAAAACATATCTGATATGTATGCGGCATCTGCTGGATTCAGAGGTAGATACTATATTGAGACTAGATTTATTGTAGATGGTTTATTAGCAAATAGAAGACTAACCCATAAACATCAAAGAATAATATCTCAGATAGATGGATTATTGAAAAATATTAGAAATAGAAATAAGTTTGAGTCAGTTAAATCACTTAATCACTTAATGTTATTTGAAGATTTCAAACAAAAAAATATCACTATTGATGATATTATTAATTGTATAGATAGTGGTGGGTTAATATATACCAATATTGTAAAAGGATATTCCAATAATGATTCAGAAGAAGGATTAAATCCAGTTTCAATTGATGATGATGGACTAGTGACTGTTGATATAGATGGCCAAACCTATGAGGTCGACTTAGAAGATATTAATAAAATTGATTATAAAAAATAAAAATCACTATTATGGGACAAATTAATACAGGTAGTGGTGGTATGGTTGAAACACTATTGAATAATGATAGGTTTGCGGGAATTAATCTATACTTACACATAGACCAATCTACAAATTTATCAAATGGTGAAGGAGATGCTGCTATAATATTAGCAAATAATGAAGTAAAAGATCTAATCTATCTTTTAAATGATTATATAATTTATACAGAAGGAAAACCTTATGTTGTATTGGCTGATCCTTTATTACATCCCGATGTTAAAATTGTGGTTGGTGGAAAAGAAGTTAAAAAAGTAGATGAGAATATAAACCCATATTTAGGAATTGAAAATATTATAACTCCCGGTGAAGCTAATATAGACTATGATGATTACTTTGGTAGTTTGAGTATAAGTCTACCAAAGCCTAAATAAGAAAACCCAGTCAATTGACTGGGTTTTCTTTTACTTATCATCAAGGTCTACCTTGATTTGTTTTACCTTACCGTTTGTTCTACTAATCGGAACTTCTGTTCCAATTGAAATCAAAAGAACATTACCTTTGATTCGAGAAAGGTCAAGACTATCACAATATCCGTCTGTTAAAACAAGAGTGTTAAACTCATTGAAATTCTCAGCAACATAGTTGATAGCTGGTTGAAGAACAGTCCCGCCTAAACCTTTGATTGGAATAGACTCCAACTTACGCTTAGATTTGACTTGTTGAACCCATTTTACTTCTGTATCGGCTTCAATTAAGTTTACCTCAATATCATTACGATAGATGTAAGAAAGTACTCTTTCAAATGTTCCACCCATAGAGCCAGATGTATCTAAGATACAGTTGATTTTAGTTTTGATTTTACGGTTACCTTTCAAACCAGAAACTTGTCGGCGATTAGGCTTAGTAATTGTCTTTTGTTTCTTAGTACCAAAAATCATATTAGATACTGAACGCTTGATGTGTTTCAAGTAGTCTTTGCGTTGTTTACGAAGTTTGTTCAATGTTTGTTCAACATTTCCTGCTTGTAGGCCACGAGCTTGAAGACGATCCATCGCATCTTTCACCATTGACTCACGCATTTCTTCTGGAATTTCATCAGTCATGTGAACGTCCATATACTGACCATTGTTGTTGTCTAAGTTATCAAAGATTTGATCCATAGTCCAAGTATCAATGGTTTCTTTCTCATTCTTAGGGTTTTTACCAAAAGGACCATACTCTGGCTTGCCAGAACCACCTTGTTGACCAGAACCTTGACAGTCTGGACATGGTTCGCCAGAGTCACCGTGGTTGTGTCCATCTTGTGGTTGATTACCACCCTGACCTTGTCCTTGATTTTGACCTTGTCCACCACCTTTTTGTTGGTCTTGTCCTTGTCCACCTTGTCCATCACCTGGTTGTTGACCCTGGCCTTGTTGACCATCACCTGATTGTTGATCTTGTCCTTGTTGTTGCCCTTTTTGACCTTGACCATCTTGTTTTTGACCAGAACCATTACAAGATTTACACTTGTTTTGTTGCTTCTTCTTATCGTGCTTTTCTTTCTCGTCACGCAACCACTCATACAATTCTTCAAAAATCAACTTGCCTGGATACTCTTTAGGTACAAATAAAGCCATATTACGACCATTTGGATCCTTAGGAATTTCAACATAGTTGTTTGGAATATCTTCCCAGATGATATGATTGATAATCATATCTTGTGCGATATTGGAAAGTTTGTGGTCATATTGACCAGTAATGGTACGCTTAGGATGATTCCACAAAAGGTGGAAGTCTTCATGTAGAGTAATAAAGTTTACCTCTTTCTGAGTCATTCTATCTAAAAACTCAGAAGAGTAGTAGAATTGCATACCTTTTGCAGTCATATTAACACCACAAGTGTCAATATCTTTACGCTCATGGAACGTAATGAAAAGGTTGAAGTTACCATAATAAGGTAGGTTAACCTTAGTATCAATCAACATTTGTTGAATTGACTCCATCAACTTTTCGTGAATATTCTTTATTTGCATAATTATATTTTTCTATTTGAATTACAAAGATAATAAACTTTTTTAGAATCCCAAAATGTTTCTGACTAAATTTATCTTTTTTGATGATATCTCTTGTGCTTTCTCTTTACCAATCTTCAATACAAAGTCTAAGTAATTTTTATCAGATATGATTTTATTATATTCCTCTCTGGAAGTTTTAAATTCATCCATAATCTTCTCAAATAGAATATTTTTTGCTTCAGAATACATAATGCCTTTCTGATACTTATCAATCATTTCTTGTTTCTCAACATTATTCGCAAACAAAGAATAAATATTAAACACATTACAAGTAGTATAATCTTTTGTATCATTAACGCCACAAGAATTGGTTACAATTCTATTAACTGTTTTCTTAATGTTCTTTTCAGTATCAAAAGGATCAATGTAATTGTTATATGACTTAGACATCTTACGACCATCAATACCAGGTACAATCATTTGATTTTCTACATAGAATCCATCTGGTACATTAAAGTAATTACCATACTGATTATTGAACTTATTTGCAATGTCTCTAGTCATTTCTAAGTGTTGCTTTTGGTCTTTACCAACTGGTACTAAATCAGCATCATACATTAAAATATCAGCCGCCATTAATACTGGGTAAGTAAACAAACCTAAGTTAACATCGGATAAATTATCAGCCTTATCTTTGAAAGAGTGAGCACCAGTTAACATTGAATATGGTGTAACACAAGATAGATAAAACTGAAGCTCACATACCTCAGCAACATCGGACTGTTTGAATAGAATGTTTTTCTTAAAATCAAACCCCAAAGAAAGAAATGTAGCAAGAGCAGAGTAGATATTATCTCTGCGAGTTTGAGCATCTTTAATTGATGTAAGTGAGTGAATATCAGCAATAAACAAGATTGTTTTATCTTGACCTTTACTGAAATCTATTACAGGTTTAATGGCACCAAAGTAGTTACCAAGGTGAGGTTTCCCGGAGCTCTGGATACCAGTTAGGATAGTCTTCATATCTTTATACTTTTTACAAAGATACTAAATGAAAATTAAAAAGTGAAATTAATTTCTTGATAAGTTTACTTCAATGAAACCTTCTTTGAATAAAGTCCAATTAACACCGTCATTAGAGTTGATTTCAGATTCAATCTTAAATTTATCAGAAACTTTAATATCAGAATTGTGATAAAGTTTAATAGTCACATCACCAGATTTTGTCATAAATTGATTACCTTCTAAAACAGGAGCTGCTAACTTTTCAACTGTTTTAATCTCAACTTCAAATCTAGCTGCAACCTCTTTTAACTTATCAATTAAATCATCTTTAGTAATTTCAGTTACACTTTCATTTATAGATTCAACAATAGACTCTAATGATTCAAAATAAGACTTATCCATTCTTGACTTAGTAATAGTTTCATAGATATCTTTAGCAACAGTATCAATCTTTGATACTCTTTCAATCCAATCAGCAGATTCATTTAATGGATTAATAGAATAAGACCATTTAACCATATCAGATGTTAAATCAGATTTAGCTATTTTAACAATAGATTCAGCTCTTTTCCAATCCATAGATTCATTGATATTAAAGAACGTAGAGTTAGCTTTAATTTCAAAGTAGAATTGATTACCTAAAGTTTTTTCTTTTATATAAACATTTTCAAATAGATTTTTAAGGTCATAATCTATTTTGTTGATATTTGATTTTATGTCTTGTGTGATCATATTTGTTGTTTATTTTTTTAAGAATGTTTTTTTCAACTCATCTTCAACAGCGTGAAATTCATCATCTTCTAACTTATCACCTATGTGAAGTAATACATCCTCAATTAGTTCTTTTTTATCTTCTATATTGTGTGACTTTATTAAGTCATTTAAGTCACTGTTTATTAAGCCGTCATTTAGACTAGATAAGTATTTAACAACATCAGATTCTATTTCTGACTTGTCTTCGAGTATGAATTTAGAGAATTTCATAATATTTTTGAGTTTCATAAGAATATATATTAAAAACTAAAAACTAAAAAATCCCCAGTTATTTACTGGGGATTTTAATTATACTTTACTAACTGGTCTAACTGGTCTCAATGCCTCTTCTTCTTGTAAGAGTAGTTTGTCTAAATCACTGTAGATAGAGTTTCTTCTTTCTTCTTCACCTTCTCTCATTCTCTTCTCATTCTCATTATCAAAGGCCGAAATTACACTCTCTGATAAAGCCGATCCGATTCTAATTTCATAGATACAGTTTTTGTTATTATCTATATCTAAAATAGTCATAAGATAATCTATTTGATTCAAAGGTGATAGAATAATCAACATATTATTCTTTTCAATTTGTCGGGTTCTATTTGAGATTGAACAAGATATATTTGTTTCCTTGTCTCTTAAACAAAGTTTCCAAAGCTTAACCGCTTTTTCCTGCATTGGTGTTACTTTATTATCTTCTGAGTATTGGACAACTCGATTATCAATTCTCTTGAAAAAAGAATTAATAGAAACATACTTTTTCAACAAAAACCAACGGAAGCTTTTTTCATTTTTAAATTTCCACTTGTATCCACCATAAGCAATTAATAGTGAGACAAAAAACCAAAACTTGAAACTAAAGCCAGTGATATCAAGTAAACCAGATAACACGATTAATGATGATAGCAATAAAGATACTAAACAAATTGCTGATGTGATTATAATTTTCATAGGTGTATTTTTATTTAATAATGTTGTCGATTTTAATATCTCTTATTACATCTAAAGGTAATGAGAGGTCTTCATTTAGTTATACCAATTCTTTGAATTGAGGTTCAAAACCTTCTGACTCTTCTTCTTTATCAACTGATTGAGTTGTGGTATCTACCTTACCATATTGTGCCGCTTTGTATGAGTTTGAACCACAATGTTTATCAAATTCAGAGTCTTGTGAGAATCCAAGTTTAATCATCTTGTTGATAATATCACCCCAATTCATATCACCCATATAAATCAACTTACCATCAGACATCTTCACACCAAGTTTAGATAAAGCTTTTTGAGCTTCCTCCGATAAAGTTTCATAGTCTGTAATTTCTCCAACCACATCCATTGACTTAGCACCAAGGCGAATTTGATATTCACCATCTTCAAATAGTTTCATAAAAGCTTCAGCATTGATACTTTTAACCTTTGAGATTTTTGACTTAATCAACTCTGCAATTTCTGGTTCAAGATTAACCTTTTCATTTAATCTTTCGGATACATTGAAGTAGTACCCAGTAAATTGTGATTCTGGCTCAAGTGTTTCAAGACGAGACTCTAACAATTTGATTTCATCTTCTGTATCACCAACTTTCTTGGTAGATAATTTCATGTCTTGTGTGAATTTAACAAGCTCTTTCTTCTTATTAGAAAGACGTTTATTCAAATCATCAATCTTTTCTTGTTTCATTTTAACAAATGATTCCTCCATTTGTTTTTTATGGTCATAGATAGGTTCAGATGAAATAACCTCAATTTCTTCATCACTTTCACCTTCAAGTTCACGAGCCAATTCTTCATCAGTTTCGGACTGAAATAACATTTCAGCCAAACTTGGTTCATCATCAAACATAGACATAAGTGCGTCAAGTTTAGATGATTGCTCATCCGAAATAGAAATATCTTCATCATCGAGTAATGAAGCTAATTTCTCAATAGGTTTTTGGTAATCAACTGATAAATAAAGTCTTATACTCTTATCACCAACTTTCTTAACTGATTCAAATGGAAGTTCAGTTATAACCATTCTACCTCTAGCTGGTGTAATTGTTTTCTCGGAAATGATTTCTAATAATCGACCACGTTGTTCTTTAGTTGTGAAGTTAGTATCAACTTCATCAAGATTAACGGTTCCTTCATCACAAATGGTTAATTTGAGGACAATACCATCCATATCAAGACCGGATAAGTATTTGGCCTCGATAGTTGCTTCATTAGAAATGAAGTTGATATTTCCTTTTGCTCCAATAAATTCAATAAATTTATCTTTAGGTTTGAAGTCACCAATTACTGGTTCTTTAACTTCAATAGAATCTTGTTTTTCTTCTATCATTTAATTTTTATTTTATGAATTACAAAGATAAGTAATAAACTCTAATAAACAAAATTAATCAATGATATTGTTAATACCAATATCACGTCTCATTTGTAAAGCCTCCGCATCACTTAATGGAGAAGGTAACTCTTGGTCAGACTTGTCTCTAATCTTAGAAGTATCAATATACTTTTCATCGGTGTCTTTACCAAGTTGTAAAAGGTCTTCATCAGTACACTCTTTATCTTGTTGAAGATCAAATACCAATTCCAATTCATTTTTAAATTCCTTGAAGTTTTCAAGAACGGCTGGGTTTTCCTCGGAGAATGAGTCAATTGCTAATACAAGCATCAACATCAATTCTTTTCTAGATAACTGATTGAGTTTCTCTGTTTGTTTAATTACATTAAACATCTTGTACGTTTCGACAAAATTGTCGGATACGGTAATGTATTTATTTTTTTCCATATTCATTCTATAAATTAATCTTCTAAAAGTTTTGTTAATACATAATCTCTATACTCTTGTGTTGGAACTGAACCTAGTTCATATGCCTTTCTAAAAAATACCTCAAAGATATTTTCATGTCCTAACTCACTGGCTGCTCTTGCACGATTAAGTGCTTTGTATTCATCAGTGATTTTATCGGCTTGTAGTTTAGCCAATTTATTTTGTTTTTCTTGGTCACCTTCTGATCTAGAAACTATATCACGAACTCGTTTATAGTTCTTTTCAAATTCAGTTTTACTTTGACCATTATATTCACCTAATCTCCAACGTCTCATATTATTTAATATTAAAAGTTATCTGCTGTTTCTCTAATTTCTTTATACTTCTCGTAGTATTCCCATACTTTTGTAGAGTCTTCCTTATTCAAAATTCTCAAGGACATAAAAATAGGACCACCATTTAATCCCATTGGAGAAGCCTCCGATAGATACTCATATATCATACCAATGGATGTTACTTGTTCTTCTTGATAGTATTTACACTCTACATCATACCACTTCATATCTTCTTCCCACTTCTTCATATCTTCATCATGTTGAATGATATCATAAATGGCATTATCCCGGTGACCATCTTTTGTGTTACTATCAGATTGGTGACCAGGTTTCTTTGGTGGTTGTGGACCCATAAACATCATGACCATAAATCTTTGTGAGATTTCATGCTCTCTACAATGACGATCTGTAAATACAAGACCATTGTAAATATCTTTAGCAACCTGTTTGAGTTTATCATCAGGTTGTGACTTAATTGGTCCCCACTTTTCTTTTATTTCAAGTTCTCTTGACTCCATTATGCAAATATAAAATTATTTTTAATTTAATCCAAGTAAAATATCTAAATTATTTCCACGGCTTGGTTTTATTCTATCTTCTGATATGTTCATCATACCCATAACTTCACCATCTTCAAATCTTTTAATAACATACTTAAATTCTTTAATTTCTCTCTCATAAATATAACCAGATACAATATAATCTATATTGGAATCACCAGAATTTCTAATATTAACTACAGAACCAATTGGAAACTTAATTAGTAGAACCTCATTTCCATCTTCATCATATCCATAAATATCACTAGTGAAATTTACACAATCAGTTAAATCTGTGATAACTTTTGCGACAACAAGTGGGTGACAATTGTTGAAGTTAAATATAATTCTGGTATATGGAACTCCCTCTACAAGAATGTTCTCATATGTTTTAGTTGGACCATTTACATCAATAGACTCAGTTGATGTTCCGTTTTTTATATGAAAAGTGACTGGATTATCTGTTATATTACATGAACAAATAATTGAATTTTTATTCCAATCCCAGTTTCCTTTATTTGAAACTACTAAGTTATCACCTAAAAATTTATTGAAGAACATTTCAAAAAACTCAAGTCTTTTGGTATTCACAGATATAACAAATCTATAACTTATCTTGATATTGGAAAGTGGATCTATGCCTTTTTCTATTAAAGACCCTATCTCTTTTTTTGTAAGTATTTTATTTTCCATGATTTATAAAATAATTATAAGTTAAAAGATAAAAAGAGTAACCAGCCTTCTGTTTTATAATGTGATTTATCTATTGTCCCCTACCTCGACATAATTGCGTTGCTCACCCGCTAGTCTGTTTTGGGTTTATACCTCGGTGGTAATAACGACTTATCAAGTCTCCCACCTTAAGCAAAGTATGGCTGAGTTTCCTCACCTTGGTGCCACATTTCCTTTTTATCTTAACTTATAATTTCCTTTATACTAAGTTACTTATTTTTAAGTCTCTTAAAACTATTATTATATTTTCTTTATTTTTATCAATCACCGTTGGAACAAAATCTCTTTCTGTTACTTCATGTAAACCCTTCATTGGATAAGAATCAATCATTTCAAGTGGTCCTATATATTCTTGAAACTTTTCAGACATTAATAATAAATTCATATTTTGAGTTGAGTAAAGATACATCAAAATATTTTTTAATTTACTATTAATTTGATTAGTATCAGGTCTCCACACTTTCCAATATTTATTGAAAAAGTCAATCATACTATCCGGTGTGTACATTTTATGATCAACAGTTGGTTCAAACCCTATCCAATGATTATATTTCTCAAGGATATAATCTGGACTTTGACTTAATGGATCATTACCACGTATAAACTTACTGAAATTAATATTAAATCTAATAAGATTCATTATTTTATTAAAATCCGGATCGTTTGATACATTCATAGACACAAAGATAATAAAAAGTAGAACAAAAACAAAAAATTTCAATATATAAAAGAAAAAACTTAATAATATGTCTGTTAAACATAAAGTTTTGAAAGATTTTCAATTACTAACAAATGATAAGAAAATTATTGTTCTAAAAGCTAAAACCGTTTTAGAAGATTATAAATATGTAACAAAAAATGATAATGTCTTGGTAGAAAAAGAAATCATAGACAACAATCCCGATTTCTTTGCACCCATTGACTGGAAAGAAGAACTAAATACTTATTTAAGACAGAATAAGATTCCTCAACCAGCCGTCATAACAAAGAAGTTGGTTCCATTTATTGAAGAAATGTTTGTGATAACTAAGGAACCAACAACAGTATATGTTCCGAACAATCAAGTTGATGTCGATTTACAATCAAAAGAAATTGAATTGGAATCAAATCTTAAAAGGGTAGAAATACGAGAAATTAAACTAAAAGAAGAACTAGAAAAGACACATATAAAAGAATCCGAACTTTTAGAAAAGGAAACAAACTTAGAGGCAGAACAACAGAAACTAAACAGGTTAGTTGAACTAAACTCACAGAAAGAAAAAGAATTAGTTGATAGAGAAAGAATCTTGATTGAACAAGAAAGTAGTATAAAAGAAAAAGAAGATTCTATATCCGGGAAAGAAAAAAACTTATCAAATTATGTTGATAGACAAAGTGTAGTTGATTTTGTCAATTCAAAGCGTAATTCTTGGTCAGATGGAATCTGTTCAGAGATAATTGCATATACATTAAGTATATAATCTATTTACCTCAAAATTTTTTCTATCTCACCAAACACTTCTAGTAAAGCACTATCTAAATCTGAATTTACTATTACCATATCAAACTGGTCTTGATAGTTCATTTCGATATGTGCCTTATCAATTCTCATTTGTATCTTTCCCTCACTTTCGGTTTTTCTATCTCTAAGTCTTTGTTCCAATACTTCAATAGATGGTGCTTTTACAAAGAATGATAAGGCATTATCTCCAAGTATTTTTTTTAGATTAACTCCACCAACAACATCAACATCAAAGATAACAACACCACCCATATCCCAGATTAATTGAACATCAGACTCTAAAGTCCCATAGAACTGGTCTGGGTAAACTTCTTGATACTCAAGAAACTCACCACACTCAATCATACTTTTGAATTTATCAACTGTGAAAAAATGATAATCTCTACCATCCACTTCATTTCCTCTAATAGGACGAGAGGTAGCAGAGATTGAGAATTGTATATTTGGAAATTTATTAAGTACGTGTCGTACTATGGTTGTTTTACCAGATCCAGATGGTGCTGAGAATATAATTGATTTTGACATTAAAAGATAACCTCATATATGCCTACATTTTGGTCGATTGTCTCAACATCTTGAGTATCGATGATACTAGCAAATGAAATTATTTTAATTATATCTGAATCAGTAAATTTGTTTTGAATAACTCTTGACAATGCGTCACAGAAATCTGTCATTGATTTGTTAGAATCATATTTCACAAGGATTTCATATAAAGATTGCTTATTCATTTTCATATAACAAAGATATGAAAAAATCCCAGAATAAACAAATTATTCCGGGACTTCTACTACAAATTTATCAGGTCCAATCTTGTCTCTAAACTTAACTAGATTGAAAATTTTCCGATAAGAATATCCAGCATACTCACTATAATTAAACATCAAAGTTTGAGCATACATAATATCTAATATTCTTTTTCTACAAACTTGATTGTGTGTATATAGATATTTATAACGAGTCTCTGACTTATTAGTAATATTACTAATAGTAATCTCAAATTTTTCTAATTTAGAACGTAATTCACTTAAAATCATATCTAAGTTTTTACCCTCAATTAAATATTTGTTGATTTGATTATCAATATGATTTAAAATTGTTTGTGTTTTATTAAAATTTTCCATATTTATATTAATTAGTAGTATTATTACTCCATCCTCTTTTTTCTATACTTCTAACGTTCTCAACATCTTTAATTGTTTCTAAATATGAGATAAGTTTTAACAACTCCGTATCATCATAATCATTAACAAATGACTTAACCTGGATTAAGTTTCCATAGTTATTCTTAGCTGTTAAAGCAATATCATCTACAATCAAAACTTGGTTTAAGTCATACTTACCCTTAATCTTATTAAGATTCTTTACACCATAATAAGATCCTAATTCATAATCCAACTTTAAGGTACAATTCTCTTTGGTATAAAGGAATTTTAAGTCTGAGACATTAACTCCAATATTACTTAATACTAATTTCGCATAATCTTCACCAGCTGCTGTCCAAACTGCAACATCAAAGTTGGTAAAGGCATAAGTTAAAAACTGGTCTAAATAAGGTCTTTTTTTAGTATAATACTGAGAACCTTTTCTAGATGACATGATGAAGTCATAATCATACATATCAGCATAATCATCGGGAACTGATTCAGTGTGAATCAAAGTTTCATCAATATCTAAGATTAATAATTTTTTCATTAATTTGGATTTTTAACTATATACTTCTCATACAAGAAAAATACAAAACCTGTTACTGCTCCACCAACGTGACCCCAGTGTGATATTGTTCCTTGTGTAGCAAAGATACTTAAAAATAATTCAAGTGCAAAAAGAATACCAATTAAATATTTTGCCTTAAAATTAACCGGTATGAACATAACATTCAATTCTTGATTTGGACTTATTAGAGCAAAGAATGCGGTTATACCCCAAATTGAACCAGATGCTCCAACAAGTGGAACACTACCACCAACCATTGCGATATGTAATACCGCAGAGAACACTCCACAAATTAAATAGTAGATATAGAACTTGCGTTCACCTAAATAGTTTTCAACTAATGGGGCCAATGAAATAAAGGCTATCATATTAAACAACAAATGGAAGAATCCACCGTGTAAGAACTGATAAGTAACTAATTGAAACGGTAAGAAGTTTTTAGTTTCCCAATTCCAAGCACAGAAAAGTCCAGTTATGTGGACTCCGATTAGGTCTAAGATTGATAGTAAGGCAAATATACCGATATTGAGATAAAAGATTGTCTTGACTGCTTTTGTTCCTTGAAACATTATTTTGATTTATAAATTGTGAATATGTTGAATATAGATAGCAAAGATAATAAAATTTTCTTAAATCTGGAATCTTTTTTTGGATCTTTGATCGGAATTACATACTTAACTATGTGAGTGCTTGTTCCACTAGTGAACCAGTAGTTTGTGTGATAAGGAATCCTACCAAGTCTATGGACTTTAATAGCCTTAATTAAATCTTTAATTTCTTGGTTTGTATTCATTTATTTTCTCTGTTAAGTATTCCGAATAAGAAATATCACCTTGAGTACTTACACCAGCCAATGTATTTGATAAATTATCAGCCACATACTCAGTATATCTAATAGAACTATCCATAGCTTCAGCCACATACTTATTATAATCTAGATATGCTTTTTTAAGGTTTTTCCAACCTGTTCTATGAGCTTTACACTCTTTAATCTTTTTTATTAACTCTTTAGTCTCCATTCTGGTTCTATATCTCCATTTTTATCATAATCATATCTACCAATATGAGTTTGTAATTCATTACATCTTTTACATCTTCTGTCTATTCTATCATCATATCGACCAACAGACCTTACATATTTCCACTTTGTCCATTTATGACCCAAAAAGAAACAAATCAATTTCATGAAAGTTATATTTATTTTTTTACTAAAGTTGCAAATTCTTCATGTTTACAATGGCTAAGTTCTTTTCGAGTCTTATTCATTTTAATATTTCTTCTAATTTTAAGTCTCGCTTTTCATTCAATGTTAAATCACGAAATCTATTTGAATCAATATGTCTTTCTTCACCATTATCACATTTGATTTTATAAAAAGGTCCACTTGAATCATCATATCTGGACGGAGAAAAAGGAATATTCACTTTATTAATCACGTCATACATCTTACCAATAGTAAGTGGTAATCTTTCCCAACCTTTATTACTAATACAAATTACTTTCATTTTGACAATTTATTATAAAGCTCTTCATCAACAATAATATTGTTTATAGTCTCAGGATCACCGGTCACTTCTTCTGTTAAATATTCATGAGCTAATTGATTGACTGCAATATTATCAGTATCAATATCAGAATAGTGAATGTGTTCGAAAGCTTTTTCTAATTCCAATTTATCTTCTAAAGTTGGAACTATAATTTTATATCTGGTCCACTTTACTTTTTCTAGTTCTTCTTTAGTGAGGTAATCGGTATCATTACTTTCATTCTTGAAATCCTCATATCTTTTCATTTTTTCCATATTATTTAAGTTTCTTTTTTAACTCTGCTAAATCCGATAAGTACATATCCTTTGTTTCAATTAAAGACAGAGATTCTATATCAGATTTCTTTGCTCTATAATCATCTTTTAATTTTTCGAACAACTCTTTAGTCAAAGACCAAATTGGCATTCTTAGAAGATAATCATAACTGTCCTCAATCTTCTCTAATCCTAAATTCAAACAATCTAACATAATTTCTTCTTTAGTTCTAGATTTGACTTCTAACTTACCATCTAAGATAAACTTAATAAATCGACCACGATTAGCCAATACTTTCAAGTCATATCTCATTTTTTCAAGAAGATATTCTTTCCTTTTTATATAATAACCTAATCTAAAGTTTACGAAGTATTCAATGATGTCTTTACTGGTTTCAAATATTCTTAACTTACCAGTTTCATCAAGTGTGGTGAATATTTCAGTTTCAGTTTCTTCTAACTTTAATAACTTAATCAACTTTTCTTCTGTTAACTGAGCAAGCGACTCTCTATTGAACTTAATTGTATAATCAATTGAGTCTTTGCAATTATCATCATAAGATACAATAGCTTTACTCTCAACCAATCCATCTAGTATATTTTCATACTTCTCATAAGTCATTGATGGTGGAAGTTCCGATATCTTAACCGTGGTTGTGTTTACAACATTGACCTTACCACGAATAAACCACTTCTTATGATTATCAACATCTTGTACATATTCACCAGTAAAGAAGTTATTATAAGGTTTAACATCACTTATCTTTTTTTCTTTAATTACTTTTTCACAAGCATCAATAATATCAATTGGATTTCTATTTAGAATGTTAGAAGAGAATCCTACAGCGATACCAGATGATCCATTAATTAACACCGTTGGTACGATTGGTAAGAAGAACTTAGGTTCAATCTCAACTCCTTCTTCTTCTTTGTACTCTAATAATTCGAAATCTTTATAAAGTAACCTAAAGTTTTTATTCAATTTAGTGCCAATATATCTTGCGGCACCCGGCTCTGGTGAACGAAGAGATCCAAACTGTCCAATTTCATCTAAGAGTGACATATTATTCTTAAACCCTTGAGCCATTGTGATTATAGAAGATTCAAGACTAGCGTTGCCGTGGTGGTAGAAGGCATCTGCTGCTACTTTACCTGCTAGTTGAAAAACTTTAAGTGGTTTTTCTGTACCAGATTTCCATATATCATTACAAACGTGAATTACTTTTCTGTGTGTTGGTTTGAATCCGTCAATTATGGATGGTATTGCTCTATTCTCGATTGTATAGAGCGAAAATTCTTTATATTCCTTTGAAAGAAACTCGGAAATGGTCTTGCTGCTTGACATTAATTAGAACTTTTATTTTTATTTCTGTATAACTTGTATCTATTAAACTCACAAAGTTCAAAAAAACAAATTTGATGAGGCAATATATATTAGAAAAATTATAAGTTTTATAATGTCAGTTGAAAAAAAATTTAAGAAGTTAGATGACGTATCACACGTCCTTCTTAGGCCAGGTATGTATATTGGGTCAATAAAACCACATACCTCTAAGAAATATCTATATAACGAGGACAAGATGGTGTCAGAGGAAATAACTTATAATCCAGGATTCTTAAAAATATTTGATGAAATTGTTACTAACTCAGTTGATGAATTCAAAAGAGAAGGTAGTAAATTAAATACTATTAAAGTTAATATTAACGGTGATACAATATCTATATGGGATAACGGTGGTATACCAGTTGTTAAACACCCAGATGACGGAGAATGGATTCCAGAAATGATTTTCTCAAACCTAAAAGCCGGTTCAAACTTTAATGATGATGAAAATAGAACCGGTGCTGGTACAAATGGTGTTGGTTCAACATTAACAAATATCTACTCAAAAAAATTTACTATTAATACGTGTGATGGTAAAAATCTATTTACTCAAACATTTACTAATAATATGAGAGATAGAGTACCAGCAAAAATTAAAAAGTCAACAAAAAACTTTACCGAGATTACTTACACACCAGACTATGAGAAGTTTGGATTAGAAAATCTTGATCAATCTCACTACCGATTAATACAGAAAAGAGTTATTGATATTGCTGGTTGTAACCCAGGCATCAAAGTTTATTTTAATGAACAATTGATTAATACTAAAACATTTGAAGACTATGTTAAGTATTATAAGTCAGAGTTCTTCTTTGAATCGAATAAAGATAGAACTTGGTCACTAGCAGTTGCTCATTCAACAGAAGGATTTCAACAGATATCATTTGTTAACTCTACTGATACTTATGATGGTGGTAGTCACGTTGACTACATACTGAATCAAATATTATCACAACTTAGAGAGTTCTTCCAAAAGAAACATAAGGTGGATGTTAAACCATCAGAGTTAAAAAACCATATTTGTTTATTCTTAAACTCAACCGTGGTTAATCCAAGTTTCTCATCACAAACAAAAGAAAAGTTAATCACAGAAATTAAAGACTTTGGATTTACTTATGAGGTAACTGATAAGTTAATTAAATCAATATTAAAATCAGAGATTGTTAATTCAGTTTTAGATTGGATTCAACAAAAGAAAAGTGCTGATGAGAATAAGTTAGCTCGTGAGTTAAATAAAAACTTAGCTAAGATTAAAGTTGATAAACTAATTGATGCTAAAGGTAAAGAAAGATGGAAATGTTCACTAGCCTTATTTGAAGGTGACTCTGCGTCATCTGCATTTAGAAAGTATCGTGATCCACAAACACAAGGAGCATTCTCACTTAGAGGTAAGTTCGTTAATGCAACTGAGATGACTACACAAAAGTTAACACAGAATAATGAGGTTGTTAACTTGATGGGTGCTCTTGGTCTTAAACTAGGTCAAAAGGTTGTCCCTGGTACACTTAGATATGGTAGAATTCTATTCTATTGTGATGCTGACCATGATGGTTCGTCTATTGTTGGATTGTTGATTAACTTCTTGTATAAATACTGGCCAGAACTATTTGAAAGTCCGATGGTGTTCAAAGCTGAAACTCCAATTGTGGTATCTAAGAATAACAAAACTAAGAAAAAGATTTCATTCTATACCTCAGAAGACTACACTAAATGGTTAGAGTCGGTAAACACAAAAGAGTGGGAGATTGAATATAAGAAAGGTTTGGCAGCACTTGTTGATGATGAATACTCGGAGATTATTAACAATCCAAGACTAACACAGATTACAACTGATGACTTATCAAAAGAATATTTAAATATATGGTTCGGTAAGGAATCTGAGTTAAGAAAAGTAGAAATGTTAAAATGAGATACGCTTATTTCTTATCTGAAAATAGAGAAACAGATTGTTATTCCACCTCATTTGAATGGGTAGGACAAACAAAAATCCAACTTTTTGGGTGGGATTTTAATTTTGATTTGGGAAACACTCACTATTTAGTGATTGATGATACTAGAGGTAGTAATGTAAGCCTTAAATATGAAAACAGTGAATACGTTGAATATTTCAAATTTAAGGTAGTTGATGAAGACATTGATAGAAAAATTCTAACTATTGAAATAACAGAAAAAATTGAAAATTTTGATATTAGGAATTTTAAAAGAGATTTAAGAATAGATAAATTATTAGAGATATGAACCTTACAGTAAAAAGTTATCCATATACCGATATACAAATTGAACAGCTAAAAGAATTAGCTGGTCAATTTTCTTTTGAGTTTGATACACCAGAGAATAGAAAGATTGCTGAAGCTCAGTTATCAGCATTAGCAGAACATTTTATTCAAGAGAATCGGGATAAAAAAATAAATGAAATATTAGATGGCTCTTCCTCAATTTAATCCTTCTCTTCACTCATTAAGTCCAATTGAACCGGTTTATAAAAATAGATTCGCAACTGTATTTATTTATACAGATGATTTTTATGAGTATCTAAATACTGAAATGGTTGACATAGATATAAATGAAAAAACAGGTGAGAGAAAAATGGCATTGGATTTAACCGAGTCAACTGATACACCACACAACTTTAAAGATATAGATTCTATTATAATAGATATACATTCAACAACTGGTGATATAAAAGTTAGAAAAATATTTGAGGTTGAATTTGTTTCTTATCGTCAACAATATGGTACAACAGATGGCAAATGGAAAGATGAACTATCAAAGATATCATTAGAGTTTGATATTAAAAATATGGATGTACAACAAGATACTGATTTACAAACTCTTGAATCTTATAT
>Ga0209087_1000298_pt1 | contig 33017 bp, 33 predicted proteins | sample S_130805_EF_Meta_FD_187321 | JGI IMG/M metagenome (GOLD analysis project Ga0209087, IMG submission 187321) | Freshwater microbial communities from Lake Simoncouche, Canada to study carbon cycling - S_130805_EF_MetaG (SPAdes) (version 2) | ecosystem: Environmental > Aquatic > Freshwater > Lake ... | reverse complement strand
TTATACATTTCATATTACCGGAATCTCGGATATGGGAATCGGAATCTCTGGGATACCGTTTGCTTATCGGACTGTATGCGGTATACTAGATTATCAGACCTTGTGAAAGTCCGATAAATACCTGTATGCCAACCTACAACTATGAGTGTGATAAGTGTCAGAAAGTATGGGAAGAAATCCACATGATGAAAGACCGCGACCTTCCAACCACCTTGCCTTGCCCGAAGTGTAAGGCGGAAGGTACGGTGAAGAAGTCATGGGCTGGATGTACTCCCGGTCTAGGTGTTGACCACACCCTGACCCCGGATAAAGCCACAGGCGGACGATGGAGCGAACTGATGTCCAAGATCAAGCGTGGACAACCCAAGAGTCAGCAAGCCCGTTTTGATAAAGGTAACAACGCAAAGGGAACTCGCTGGCACTAACCTGGAACCTCGGAACCTAAACTGTTACGAATTTCCTATTCGATTACGAATTTTGTATTCAGTTACAAATTTTATAACGGACAGGAAGTTCCTAACCTCGAAACTTAAACTGTTACGAATTTTCTATTCAGTTACGAATTTCGTAAAAGAATAAGAACTTTCTATTTGTTAGGAAGTTCCTATCTGGTTACGAATATTGTATTTGATTACAAATTTCGTATCAACTACTTGCATCACCCATAACGCGAGTGTGAAGTGCGTCTAGCTCATCTGCGTAATGTTTTATCATATAAAACGGATCTTGCTTGGCATGTTTACCACCAGGACCAAACGCAGTTGCGGTTCTTGCTAAAGCAGTTTCGTGTGCTTGTTGTAATAGTTTAGCAACACTTTCAGGAGTATGAGGACGATTAGGTTCTTCTCTAGGTTCTTCTCTAGGTTCTTCTCCTGATGTACCTGCTTCTCTTTGGCGTTCCAGTTCACCGTAATAGTCTGGAGTTTCTTCAGGAGTTTCTCTGGCGTGTCTTGGAATCTCGGTATTCTCTTTTAGTTTGTTGTAAAAGTACGAAGTTGTATTATAAGATTCATCAATCGCATTAATTGCATCATAGTATGGATTGCCAGCTAACATCTTATCTCTATTCTCTAGTGAACGTCCAGTTGCGTATCCGTGTATACCTTGTTCCATGTGTTTTTTATATTGTTCTGGATCAACACCTTCAGGTGCAGGATACACATCAATCAAATCACTGGCTGCATCTGCTATATCGTCGTATGAATTTTCTATTCTACCTTTTAATGCTTTACGCATTTCCTCTGTGGAATGGCCGTGTTGTTTGTGAAGACCAGTTTCTTCCACCCAATCGTGTACTGCATTAGAAATTCTTTCTCCCATCTCTTTGCGCTTGGCTTCTGGATCAGGTGGACCACCTGGTTGTCCTGGCCTTGGATCGTCTGGTTGTGGATTGTATTGATAACCTGGTTCTCTATTATAATATTCATTCATATTTCTGGCTTGTTGTTTGCCTTCTTCACGCATCTTGCGCTTGTCTGATCCAGACTTGGTGCCTTTGCTCCAACTCTTTGGGCGTTGCTTTACAGCACCACGGCGAGCAAACTTGGCGGCTTCCATAAAGTTTTGTAAGACAGACTCTTTAACAGCTTTTTTAATATTTTCCATGTCCATTGTAGGGTTCCTTGCTATATAATCTTACCTGTATTTATAAAAAAAGCAAGGGAGAGCGTGAACTCTCCCCTGCCTCTATGACGATCGAAAGGTAGCGAAGTTCCTTTTAAAGCATGAATGGCGTAGTTCGCGTGAAGGACTGTCTACGACCAACTCAGCCCGATCACCTTTATTTATGGAAAATATGATTTCTAGTTTGCATTTTTTTCTTTTGGGTGTATATTAACCATATGATTCTTACTCCCACAATTACCATCGACAATAACAATCTCGCCTCTTTTAACAAGGAAATCAAGCAATTTGATCGTACTCCCGGTACTGTAACCAAGCACTGGGGGGATCGTGATCTGGACGGTTTGAGTATTGAAATGAAGCAGGTTCGTACACCACAAGGAAATGGTGTACTGATCATGGCTACCGACAACAACGGTGATGTGGTTCTGACTGCCCGACTGATCACCGCACCTGTCCCACAGGGAGCGTTTCAGTGGGGCCGCAAGGTGTATGTGGTTGACCGGATTCGTGTACACAACGACTACGTGGGTCAGGGCGTTGCTCCCGGTATGTACCGTTGGTTGTCGGATCGGGGATATACCCTGATTTCAGACTCACACCAAACACCAGTTTCGCTGGCTGTGTGGCGTAAGTTGGGTGCAGCCGGTGGTGTTTTCACCGTGAATTTGACTGATGGTGTTTGGCGGGCGTATAACCCACTGAATGTGGAAGATTGGATGCTTTTTGGAAATAATGATGGAAGCCGTTACTGGCCGATTCGGTTTCTTTTGCCCGGAAAGTAAACAAATATAAATATATCTGTGATGAAAAACAGATATTTACAACACCTAAAACTTTCTCGTAAGATTAAATCAATTTTAACAGAAGCAGCCTTGGATTGGAAACAATCCCAAGGCTGTTATCCTTCCGTGTCAGAATTTGTTTCTCATCTGGTTGATCCATCACTACAATTGAACGAATCTTATTCACAACAAAATGATGCTGTGGTTGATTCTGCTTTTATTGCAAATTTGTCTGAACAGATTGCCAGTAAAATGATATTGAATGAAGGACTTCCTGCTCGTCCTTTGCCAACTCCGGGGCCATTGCCTGGTCCAAGACCGGGACCTGGAATGCCTGGTTACGTCGAACCTCCTGCTCCTATTAAATTTCCTGGTCAACCAACACCAACTACCACTGTAGAACCAACACCAACACCAAATGTAGTTCCTATTATACCGCCGTGGTTAGCAACAGCAGCAGGACTTATTGCTCCATTTTTTATAACACAAACTGCAGGAAATCCAAATACTGTTCCTGGTGCTCCCGGTGATATCAGAGTAGATACTCCACCTATAGATTTTATTCCAGCACCAGAAGCACCACCAGAAGCACCACCGGCAGAACCAAAAAAACCAGAAGAACCAAAAAAACCAGAAGAACCAGAAACGCCAACACCAAAACCATTTGATCCAACTAAACCTTTTCAATGGCCATGGCAAATTCCTGGGCATCCTTATAGTCCTAAGCCTGTAACACCAAAACCAGCACCTACTCCAATTCCAGAACCCACACCAGCACCTGCTCCAAAGCCTGCTCCAGAACCTACACCTGCTCCAACTCCTACTCCAGTAGAGCCAAAACCATTTGATCCAACTAAACCTTTTCAATGGCCATGGCAAATTCCCGGCCATCCTTATAGTCCAAAGCCAGTAACACCAAAACCAGTAGAACCAAAGCCTGCTCCAACTCCTACACCTGCTCCAACTCCTACACCTGCTCCAGCACCTGCTCCAACTCCAGCACCTGCTCCGGGTCAAAAACCTTGGAATCCTTTCCCATTCCCATGGGATCCTATTCCACAGCCTCAACCTCAACCTCAACCAAAACCACAACCAGGTCCAGGTCCACAGCCTCAACCTCAACCTCAACCAAAACCACAACCAGGTCCAGGTCCACAGCCTCAACCTCAACCAAAACCACAACCAGGTCCAGGTCCACAGCCTCAACCTCAACCAAAACCACAACCAGGTCCAGGTCCACAGCCTCAACCTCAACCAAAACCACAACCAAAGCCACAACCAAAGCCACAACCAAAGCCACAACCAAAGCCACAACCAAAGCCACAACCAAAGCCACAACCAAAGCCACAACCAAAGCCACAACCAAAGCCAGAACCAGAAACACCACCATTCATACCATTTGGTGGAGACTTAGAACAAAAACAAACTCAAGTAAGAGAACCAGAAGTTCCATTAGATCTTGCTCCTGGTGAACGATACACTGCAAGAAAACGCGTAGGTAATTACGATCCTTTCCAAAGAAGATTCGTTACACAACAAGTTGTAGTGTCGGAAGAAAAAGAAGAAGAAACAGTAAAACCAGATGTTATAGAACCAGATATTGTAGCTGCAAGTGAACGAATTTCTGCAAAGAAACGATTGGGTAATTACGATCCATTCCGCAGAAGATTTACCACACAACAAGTTGTAGTATCAGAAGGTAAACTTACACCTAAAGAATCACTGCAACGCAAATTAAAAAAACAACGATACAAAATTTCTTACATACAAGACGGTAAGAAAGTAGACGTGTTTGCTTCTTCAATTCGAGGAGTTCGCAGAGTAGTATTTGGTAAGAAACAATACCGAGTGTACAACTCAACCGGATCTGATGTAACCGGTTACTTCAAGAAATTGCTGGGTAAATAAGTTAATTTAACAGAGAAACTCTAATTCCGTTAGAACCAGCACCCTCAAGAAGCTCTATAGTTATTCGTTCTATTCTAGCTGGAACAATATAAGGTTGTATAAGTGTTGCGGTTGATCCAGGTATAACTAAAACTACACTGTTGTTTGCAGCACCCACTGCATCGCCGTAAAAGAAAACAGTAACTCTTCTGCCAACCGTATCTTGATTTCGTAACATTACTGCTTTATGCTTGTACGCAGAAGAAGAACCCAACACTAAAGTTTGACCATCCCCAATAGCTACAGTTTTACCTACTCGATAAAATCCATCTAATTCTGTAAAATTAAAAGGAAGCATTTTTATCCTAACAGAACAATTCGACCTGCTACTGTGGAATTTATAGCTTTCAAAACACCTGGTATGATATACGGGCACTGACCAGATGTGGTTGCTTGACCAACAAAAGTAATACCAAGAGGAGTTGTTGTTGCCGCATCATGGAAATAAACTGTTAGAGAAGGAGTTGAAGCAAAAGATCCGTTTGGTATCAATACTGCTTTATGTGTATAAGCACCCTGATCAAAAGTAAATCCTTGATTTGCTGTTAGTCCTATTACTTTTCCTACACGATAGAAATTCATATAATCTCCCTTATTCTGTATAAATATATGTATACATCATGAATGCTAAACATTTTAATCATAAACTAGTGGATCTGGAACAAGGCGAACGAATAGACGGATTCTACCAAACCCCAGAAGGCAGATTTCCCAGCGTAACCACAGTGGTAGGCTGGAAAAAGAATCAGTTCTTTGCTGAATGGCGCAAAAAGAATCCTAAAGAAGCTGCCCGTACCAGAACCCGTGGCACTAAGCTGCACTCTTTAATTGAAACTTATCTGTTAAATGAGCCTAAATTTAAAGATCAAGACCCGTACACTTTAGATCTTTTCAATCAAATTCAAACAGAAATTAATAAAATTGACAATATTTACGCGATTGAAGGATTCCTTTGGAGCAAGCCGTTACGCATGGCTGGTCGATCTGACTGTATTGCAGATTATAATGGTATTCCCAGCGTGATCGACTTTAAAGGAAGCACTCGGCCCAAGCAAAAAGATGATATTCACAGTTACTTTCTACAAGCCACAGCATACGCAGAAATGTGGAAAGAACGTACAGGACAACCAATAACCCAGATTGTCATTCTGATTTCCTGTGATGACGGCACTACTCAGGTGTTTGTGGAACAAACTAAAAATTATAAAAAAGATCTTGCTGTAGCAATCAAAGAATGGAGAGACGAATATGAACCTAAACAATGTGAACAAGCGTAATACTAGAGAATGGGCATTTTTTAACGGTAATTCTCGCGGAGCAATGAACCGAGCCAAATTTATTGAAAAATATGGTGGTGAATTTACCCAAACACCACAAGGATGGGTGTGGAAAGGTGGAACACACAAGAAATTGGAATTTACACACACCAAAAAGAAACGCACCATCTACATTTTTACAGATAAAGAAGGAATCAAGTACATTACCGATAATTTTACCGGTTTTTGTAAAGAACGAAAAATCAATGATTCTGCCATGTATGATGTGATAAGCGGTAAACGGAAAAGTTTTAAAGGATTTACCGTGGAACGCATCCAGCCGGAAGACAAAGCGTAAAAATCCATAAATAAAAGTACGCCTATGTCTAATCAACCAAACTGGTTTAATGAATCTAATTATGCTGACTTTTTAGCCGAGTCTTCCATTTTATGGGAGATGAATATTCCATATCAAAAACAAAAATTTGAAAATCGAAAGAAAATGGCTAATTTTGATCGAGAGACAGCAATCCGTAAAGGACGCTTGAAATCAGAACTTGCCAGAGATTTATATCAAGCAAAGGCTAAAGGAATACAAATGAGAGAATCTGTTTTTAGTAAAAAGATTAAAGAGTTGAGTGACAAATTTTTAACGTCACTACTTTTTGAAGCAGAATCAAAAAAGACTCCACTAAAAGCAGAAAAGAAAAGAATGCGCCCAGAGGTAGACCCTGCTGATCGTGAACGTGATCGCAAACGAGAAGATCGCCGCGAAGAAAAACAAACCGGTCTTGCCAATATCATTATTGTTAAGAACAATAAATTAAATAAAATTGAAATTATCACAAAGAGTGATTATAATCCTCAAACACACACCATACTAAAAGGTAAAGCAAAGAAGATTGATAAAGGTAATGTGACTAAGCGAGACTTGAATTACTATTCTCGTTTAGACAACTTTATGAACACAAAAACTTCCATCAAACTTTTAGGTGGTAGAGTAGAAAAAGAAAAAGAAGAAAAGAAAACCGGTGGAGCTAAAGGCAAAGCGGAAGAACAACAACCAGAACCACCAGAGTTAAGAGCTCCAAAAGACGGAAAAGAAATAACAGATCCAGACTCCACATATCCTGATTGGGATCACAATACTAATCAATTAATCGCAACAACTCCTGATGCTTTAAATTCTTTATCTGGCAAGAAGCCGTCTAAAGAGTATGAAGAACTTATAACCACCAGCAGAACATTAGGTGATGCCATGCAAAGATTTACCAAAGAACTCTTTGCTGCATTTCCTGCTGCTGCCTCAATGAAGTTTGAAAAATTAGATCCGGTTGTCAAGACTTCTAAAGCTTGGTCTCAAGCAGGCATGAAAGAAGCTGCTCCTAACGCCACAGTGATTGGTAAAGGAAACGGACAAGAGGTTGGTATTTCTGTAAAGATTGGTGAACAGTTAAGACCAACAAATAAAGGCGAAGCCGGTTTAGTGTTTACTTCCATACTAAACAGTCTGCAACCAGAACAAATTGTTGGAACTTTTGATGTGTTTGTGAAAGACTTTGTAGAAGATTTACGTAAAGGATTTTCTTCTCGTTCAGTTCCAACACCAGTACAAGGCATAAATGATGTGCTAATTTCTTTAGGCAAAGAGAAAGCAAAACGCGATCAAATCATAAACTCACAAAAAACAATAATAAGTAAAGCGTCTGATCTTATTGAAACTTATATAAATCAAAGTATAGAGATCAAGACTGCTTTCATATTAGAAGCATTAACAGGAAACAATAAGTTTGATGGCAAGCGTGGTTCTGCTCAAATGATGTTTACTGCCAAGAAAGACGGAACTGACGCTAAAGCAATTCCGTTGACTGCAGATTTTGCAACCACTCTGGCAAAGTCTAAAGATACTGATATAAGTTTAAAATTTGTTCAAACACCAAATTCTAGCCAAGGATTCTTACAATCCATCTTCCAACAAACCACAGAGACTTTAACCGAGAGTAATATTGGCGCAGTAATGCAAATCGAGAAGGTTAAAGATCAGTTATCAAATCCTCTGGCATTCCTTCAATTATTTGAATTACAATTAACTGATGCAACTTTCAGAACTCCAATAGTTTATTCAGAATTCTATGCGGGCGATACTGATGTAAGCAATACCGTGGTGTTCAATCCAGGTACCAGTTCGGAAGACGAAGTTCAAATTCCAGTACACGTAAACTTTAATCCAGACGGCGATTCACAAAATGTAATAGAAAAGGGAGCAGACGCTTTACTAGAAGAATACCTTTCAATCAATGACTGTTTGGTGGAGAACATCAAGGCAGGTCAAATTGATCTGCTAGACGCTTTAATTATCATGGAGCAGTTTTCTTCTTTAGATGAAAAAAGAAATTACCGCAAAGAATACGACAATTACCACGCAAAACCAGAACAAAGAAAAAATCGTAGCAAACGAGTTCTTGCCAACAGAATAATGAAAAAAAAGGGTAAAATTCGTAAAGGCGATGGTAATGATACTCATCATAAAGATGGCAACCCTCAAAATAATAGTGTTGACAATTTAAAAGTAATATCTAAATCAAAAAATCGCAGCATGAATGAAGATCATGGTGCAGGATTTGAAGGCACTCCTGAAGTAGTAAATAAACTTCTTCAAGACACTCCTGGTTCTAATGATCCATTTGTTGGCATAAAAAGTATTCCCTATCTCGAAAGTCGTTTAGACAAAAAACTTAAATTTAAAAAGAAGTAAAGGTGTTCAATGATTGACGGTCATTTTAGCTTTTCTGAAGACTTTGTTAAAATATTTGAAACCTATTCGGTATATGTTGCGGTAGCGTGTGCAACTGTGCTTGGTGCTTGCAAAGCATGGGTTAAATATCACAAAGAACAACGAAAAAAGAATGACAACTTTATCACTGTGCACGGTGAAATTCATGAAGTTCTAACAGAACTCCGAGTATTAACTGATGCAGCCAGAGCACAAGTAATCCAATTTCATAATGGCGAGTATTTTATGGATGGCGTATCCATGAGAAAGTTTAGTCTCACTCATGAGTCTTTAGAAAAAGGAATTGAATCGGATGCTAACAGAATTAAAGGTGTTCTTTGTTCCATGTTTATTCCCCTGTTACATCTGGTATTAGAAGACAGTCCAAAAATTCATTATACTGTAGACCTTAAAAACTCTTATCTAAAACAGTACTTAGAGTCTCGTAGTGTGGAAGCTTTCAGTGTACTACCCATCAAGATTCAAAACCAAACAACCGGTTTCATCATGGTTCAATGGTGCAGTAGTTTGAAAGCAGAAAGAATTGATGAAACGTTTAGCACGAACGAATTAACTAAGATTCGCAATCAAATTACAGCTCAACTAGGTCAACAAAAGCGATGAAACTAAACGAGGTATATAAAGATTCTGGATTGGGAAAATGGTTCCATAAACAGTCTGCAACCAAAGAACCTGGTTGGGATAGATACAATACTGCTGGAAAGCGTGTAGGCAAATGTGGTGATGCCAAAGAAGGTGAATCTTATTCTGCTTGTCTTTCAAAGCAAAAGGCCAAAAAGTTAGGTAAAGACGGAATTGGTAGTTTTGTGAAAAGAAAACGAGAAGCACAAAGCGATGCTGGCAGAGGCAAAAAGGGAACTGGTTCTAAAGGAAAAAAACCAATATTTGTTGAAACTGGTGCAGCAAACAAAAAGGTAAATGAGTCTATGAAAAATTATAACGAAGAGTGCGGATGTGAACACGATAAAAAATCCAGTTTGATGGATAAAATTAAACAAAAGATTAGCAAAAAACTTTTAAAAGAACAAGCTAATTTTAAAATATGGAAAAAAGATGTTTCCAATACTTCAGTAATAAAAGAATGTATGGATTTTACTGAATTGGATCTTGCGCCATTTCGTGGCAAAAAGACTTTGGTAGAAACTAATAATGGAAATCATTACGGTGTTCTTGGTATTTTTAAGAATAATTTTGCATTATTTGAAGACGGCGAAATGAGTAAAATGATTGATCCAGCAGAAGTAACCAAGGTTGTGTGTGAAGATACCCGAGTTGTTATTCTGGAAAAGAATAAACCAAACGATCCAGAAAAGTGGTCAGCTTGTAAGAGTCAAGCAAAAAATAAATTTGATGTGTATCCAAGCGCATACGCAAACGCGTGGGCATCAAAGTGTTACAAGAAAAAGGGTGGTTCTTGGCGTACTGTGAAAGAAGATATTAATTTGAAAGCAGAGTTTACTAATAAAGCACAAAAGAGCACAAATTTAATTCTTCAAGAACGACTAAAAGATCGTTTCTTTAACCAAATTTCAGAAGATATTGTAAATAAAGACAATAAAGGTAAACTTACTCCTCAAGCAAGCAACCCAAGAGCAAAAAGTCGTGACGATATTCGAGAAAAAGTAAAAGGTAAAGCCAAAGTGGTAACTGGTCCTAAAGATAAAAATGGCAATAAAATAAGAGATGACACCCCAGAAGAAGCCAGTTATCGTTTAGCAACCTATATTGAGTTAATGAAAAAGGGCAAGAAGACCAAAAAATCAGAGAAATAAAACAGATAAATAATACGGAGACTTAAATGAAAAAATTTAAACAACTAAAACAACAATTAACTGAAGACGCTTATATGGACGGTGGAGCTTTAGGTGGCTTCCCTACTCAAAATTCAACTCGAAGCGCATTCAGCGATTTCGGTGTTCATCGCATCGAACACAACGAACAACTTCAAAGACTAAGAGCGTTCATCCAAGCATTCACTGGTCGTGAATACTTAGAACCACGTGCTGCATTATCACTAATGCGTGTAAAACTAAATCTAGCAGGTCTAGATTTTGACTTCAACAAGAAGACTGATCTTGCTATTGGTCAACCAATGAATTTTAAGGTAACACGATACGGTGGTACTTTTGGTAAGAATTTAACTACTCCACACAATGAATTTGAAACCACTGACGGTATTGAAGATATTCTGGGTGGTGATCACTTAAGTTTAGCTGTTATGATTAGTGAAGCTGAGTCTGGTTTATACAAAATGGATATTAAAATTGTTCGTTCTTCCAATAAATCAGATCAAGGAGATATGGATCAGTCAAACGAAACAGAGTAAAAAATGTTATATGAGCCTTTGAGTGAAGACAATTTTCTTTTATATGCAATTAAAGTGTATGACAACCCGAGCTGTAAGGGTATGAACGAATTCTATGAAGACCTTAATAGAATTAAATACATTAAAAGGCTCTTTAATAAGTATGAAACTAAAAAAATTTTGAAAGAAAGATTGTTACTAAACCATATAATGATTTTAAATAATGTGTTTGGTGTGGAAGGGTGTGCTAGAATTCTTTTCTTCAAAATAGAACCAAAGTATCATTCATATTTAAAAACATTTTTACATTTTTTACAGATTCTTCCAAAAAGAATTCCAGAAAATAAAATTGATGCAATTCCGGTTGATCACAGAATAATGAATGCGTTAAAAGAAATAACATGAAACCAGATTTAACCAAAATTATTACTACATTTACTTTATGTGAATTTATAAATGAAGCAATAGAAACTGATGATGTGATTGCAACTTTAAATCAGTTTGCCGAAGAGTGTGAACTTTTAGGTGGCAGCAAACAGATGTTTATAGATTCTGCAATTCGAGAAATGGTGGCTTGTAGACTGTTGGAGCAAGAAGGTGGAGCAGTAGCTCCTATAGCCAATTCTGAAGCAGGAGGTGGTATTGCTGGTTTAAAACCAGAAGATTTGGCTATTCCAGTGGAAGTCCAAAAACGCCACACATCGAGAAACTCTATATTTAAGCGTAAGAAGCCTAATACATACTTTAAGGATAAAGATAACAGTTATTGAGAAAGGATTGTTATGATTGCACCAGAATTATTATCGTTGATTGGTGGCGGGGCTGCTGGGTTCCTGTTCCGTTACATGGCCCAAAAAGCTCAAGACCAAAAGGAAATGTTTCAGCAAATGATGGCTGCCAACAAGCAGACCACCGAAAACCAAACGGCAGCAGCTGAACGAGTACCACTAGACGTAGGTAAGTTTGTCAGACAACTCATCGTGTTGTCTGTACTGTTTGGTTCAATTCTTGCACCGTTTGTTCTTCCCTTCTTTGGAATTCCAACCTTTGTGGAAGTAGACGCCAAGACCCCAGAAGGGCTGTTTGGTTTAGTACCAGAGTCCACCAAGAAGTTCTTTGTGGAAGTAAACGGATACCTGTTTACCTCTGAGAGTCGTCAAGTTCTGCTCAGTATCGTAGGCTTCTACTTTGGTTCTGCTGCGGCATCCAACAAATCTTAAGGAGTACACATGAAAACTATTACCACACTACTAACTACTCTATTCCTGGTAGCTTGCAACACAGCACCATCTATTATTCCTGATACCACTTCAGATAATGTTATCATGAAGAAACTTGATTATGATATCCAAAATGGAGACAAGGTTTCCACAGGTTGGGGGTGGATTCTCTGGTATCTACCAATCGTTGCTTTATTGATGGCATGGGCTTGGAGAAAGTACATTAAAGAGTGTCCAGAATGCGGGAAATCTGAGTCAAATACTCCAAAACCATAAATAAAGAAAAAGGAATACCACCATGGATCGAAGAATGATGAACGCATGGCTACAAAGCCAAACCCAAAAACAACAACCGTCTACCCGCTCTTTTGAACTACAAAGACAAGGTATGGCTATCACTGAGCAACTCAATGCTAAAGAAGAAGCTGTTGCTAAATCTCACAAATCAATGCTTGCCAATATGGTAAAGCAATACGGCTCAGATAAAGGAACCAGGGTATTTTACGCCAAGGTTCGTGAAATGGCTAAAAACAAATAAACTAAAAATTCAATAAAAACAAAACCTCCGACCTAAAAATCGGAGGTTTTTATTTAAGCCCTTTTAATTTTAAGTAAAGAGCTTTACAAATAAAGTATGAGTCCACAATATCAGATACCGGATTTCCGATATCTTTTTTTCCGGGACTAATTGCTTTTTGTAAATCCACAAAAGTTTCACGAACAAACGCTTTATACATTTCTTCTTTGTTAGCGTTTCCTTTTCCTGATGCTTGCTTTTTTATGGCACTGGGTGGAATTACTTCTACAGGTATACCTGTTTGGTGTAAACGATATTTAAGTACTCCAGTATTTTCTGCAATATGAAATACTTTACCTTTAGCACCAAAAGCGTATCCTTCGATTGCTACTTGTTCACAGCCTGTAAGATAATCCATGGCCCAATCTGAAATATTTTCATATCTAGAGAAATCACTGTTCCAATCATGGAAAGCCTCTCCTTTAATATTATTAAGAAACAGGCGTTGATTTTTCTTTACATCTGAAAGAAAATAAAATGCACAACGTTTAAAACAAAACGGTTCTTCCGAATTAAAAACACAGATGCTAGGACTTGTTAACGAATAGTCTATACCTGCAATTAACATGTATAATATTTAGGTTAAAAACCAATGGCTTGGGCTAACACCATAATTTAATGAAAGTTATTTGGTTGAACATTGTTCACGATTCATCATCTCTTTAATCCAATCCGCATAACGATCCACACGGATCGCTGATTGGTCAACCATAGTGTTGTCGATGATGCACATAGACGAAATAATACCTGCCAGACGGCCACCGTTTTCAAACACGGCACCGCCTGAGTCTCCAAACCAGATGTGTCCGTTTATTGGAAGAAACTTCATGTACTGAGGTTCTTCTTCCACTGTTCCGTAATACCAGAAGGTTCCTGGTTTGCTAATCTTCTTAATCTCGTGAGAGAAACCCACGGTGGTAAGTGATTCTCTTTGTGTTAGCTCAGACTTATCGTGTATTAACTGTGCTGGCTGTTCATCACATCCTTCCGTTAAAATTAATATTCCAATATCGTCTACCACTTCTCCGTCTTTTCCAGTATATCCGGGGTGAATTATCATTTTTTCTATCAGATAAGCTTTATCCTTGGTTATGAAATACCTCAAGGTTTCGCCGTCAATTACATGCCCTGCAGTGAGAACCACTGCAGGGGCAATCAGAACGCCACTTCCTATGAACTGGCCTTTCTGGTTGTGTACGTGCCCCACGCAACCAAACGTATCTTTGGTATTGTGATTTACGACCTCGAATCCGGGGAATGGATCTGGCTTACTAATACCCTGTGGTATTTGAATGATTGCAGTGGGGGAGGGTGATTTGGAGACACTGGCGTCTTTCTGGCATCCATTTAGGAGGGCTAGAAGCACTGCGGTAAAGATTGCAGTGGCCTTTTTCATGTCATAATTATGTATATCCTGAAATGGAAAAAACCTAAATAATATTAGAAAAAGGATAATACATGCATAATCTCCCTACTAACAATGAAACCAATCTTATTCGTGGTATTTTTGCCAGAACCACAGAAATAAATAATCAACTAGCTGAAGCGGTAGTACTGGCACCACAAACCCCGGACGCCAATCTACGATTAGGAAATCCTCCACAAATTCCAGCTCCAGGATCATTAAGAGTTCAAAATATTATTAACACTGCAATGAATCCACAAGGCATAGTTCCAGAAGAACAACCTATGGATACTGCTGTAAACTCATTTAAAGCTGGTCAGAGAATTCAAGGAACAATTAATAATGCATTATATCCTTCAGTGGAAGCTCCACTACCAACTGGTACTCCATCAACCAGAACTCCAATTGCTCCTGGTTCTTCCAAGCAAGTGATGAGTGCTGCAACTCAAACTGCAGTTGATAATATAATGAACACTATCCAAGGTATAATTAATACCCCGAATACAGCTAATAACCCATCAGCTCCTGCCAAACTACCAGAACAACCTATGGATAGTTCTGTTAGACAATTCAGAAACCGTGAAGAAGAGCAAAAAGGAACACAACCACTTCCAGAACCCACTAAAGGCGCATACGAATCAGGTCAACAAGTTCCTGAATCTGAATGGAAAGCCAGACAAGCTAAAGCACAAGCTGCCTGGGAAGCTAAAAAAGCACAAGCTGCTGCTTCTGCCAAAGAATCACAAGGGTTACAAACCACAATAAACGCTCAACAAGCCAGATTAGCAGAATTAGACAAATCTAATACTGCTAAAATAGCTGCTCTTCAAGCACAAGCTGCTGCCAGTAAAAAAGCTGCAGAACAAGCTGATCCAGAAGCTGCTGCAGCAAAACGAATGATTAATCGTGCAGCAGGCAGACCAGAAGGGGAAGATCTTCCAGCAGGTATGGAACAAAGATTAAAGACTGCTCCAGTAACTGGTGGCATGACTAGTGAACCAATTACCGATTTTAGCAGAGAAGCAGAAAGAAAGCGAATTGCTGCTAGAGATCAACAAAGATTAGGATTGAATTATAAGAAAGATTTATATAATGTTAGAGATACTGGTTATGGTACATCAGTATCCAGATTGGGTGTACAAGAATCTTATTATCATCGTCTAGCAAATCTTTTTGAAGAAACCAGAGATTCTTTAGAAGATGTTTCAGCAAAACGCAGAGAAAGACAAGTCAAAGTTGCAGGATTAGAAGGTCAAGTAAATCCTCATGGATTTGTGGATTTAGTCAAAGGAATACGAAACGTACAGGCTTTTAGTGGTATGGGTGGTGGAGGTATGCCTAAAGAGCGTGTAGAGAAAAAAGAAAAAAAGATAGGTGAAAAAACTGTTGGTAGAGCAGATCAAAGAGAAGCACTTATGAAGATAATGAGTGCCAGCCAAAATGATCCAGATTTTAAAGATAAATTTACAAAAGAAGACGCCTTAAATCCCGATTCATTATTACATAAAGCGTTAGTGTCAAGAAATCCAAGTCTTCAGGATGAATCAAAAGTAATGGCAAAATACTATACGGGATCTTAAATTGAATAATAAAAAACCCCGGCCTAAAAGCCGGGGTTTTTGTTTACACTCAGTTTATCTCACAGCGGAATGCGTGAGTTTAGTCCAGTGGTCTTCTTGGTGGAAAGAGCCTCTGTCATATTGTCCAGATCTCGATAGACCTCCATCATATCACGGTCGTGTCGATCTTCTAGTTCATTCATCTTACTATTAATATAGTCCGCGTTATTACGGATTTCTTGATGAATTTGCTCGATCTCTCGCTCACGTTGAAACTTACCAACAATAAGTTGACGATAAGCAATAAAAGCCAGCACAGTAGTAAACATAAAATTTAATAAAATCATATTATCAGTGTTCATAATGTATCCTTTCAATTATTAGTCAAATCAACCAATTCACACTTGTCTCCGCTACAAGCGAAGGTTTGTGTTCCAACAGTGGAATCCATCTTTTCCCACTTCTTCAATTCACTCCAATCCACATCTTTTGGAGTTGCAGCCAATAGTTCTTCGTACTGCTCCTTGGTGCAGTCTTGGTATGGAGCCTGACGATACGAGTGATCAGAATGTGGCAGGAACGAAATACCACTAATCTCATCAAAGTGTTTGTACACCCAAGCACCCACTTCCATCCACTCGTGTTCCTTCACAGTCACAGTGATTGACGGCTTATGTTCACACCAGTAACGTTGGTAAGTCAACCATAACTCTAGATGCTCGATAGCAGTCATATCGTTACGAGTAACTGAACCTACCGCCTTCATTGGGAATGAGAAAACCATAACGTTTTCAGGCTTCATCACACAAGGCTCGTGAGTAAAGCCCTTCTCAATCATCATCTGGCAAAGAGGATCCTTACGATCTGCACGAACAGTGCGGATATAATACTCGTTGTGACGAGCGTGAATACCGGATGCTGCATCAGTAAGTTGAGAAACTGTACCACTTGGCTTGATGCAAGTAATAGCAGCCGCTGCATTAATACCTAACTTCTTGGCCCATTCTGCATTAGTCTTAACAGCTGTCTCCTTCAGATTGGCAAGATTAGCCTTCAGACCGTGCATATCACGCATCATCTTGTTGTCTAGAATACCAGTTAATGACACGCCAAGTAGAGCTTCTTCTTCGCAGTTCTTCTTCCACTCGCTGGATAGGTACGGGAAGTTGGTTAGTGAGGCTTGCCATGTGCCTAGAATAGACGCCAAACGAACCTTGCGTTGTAGTGACTCCATGGTATCAGTATCACGAACAACTACTTCTGTGAGATTGCAGAACTGACGATCTCGCAGAATAATTTCAGAGCAAGGATTAGTACCAAACTCGTAGGTTGCGTCACGACGATCACCCAGTTTGGCTACCGTCTTTTGGCAAGCATCACGATTAAAGATACCACGCTCACCACTCTTACTCTTGTATAGGGATACCCATTCTTCCATGAAGGTTCCGATCTCTGGCTTCTCCTTGTACACTACACTATTATTCGCAAGTGCTCTTTGAGGATTAGCTTCCCACCATGCTCCAGTCTTAGCATCACGCATCCGTTCATCGGTAAGATTTGAAAGGCTGATAAGAGCCGATCGACGGACTCCTCCGACCACCACAATTTCCGCAACCTTACAGACGAGATCGTGACATTCGATGGAGGTGAGCTTCCGTCCAGCACTTCTTCTAAATGTATCCACTGTGAACCTAAACAGATCATCCAGTGGCTTTGGGCCAGACGCACGACCTCCAAAAGTTTTGAGTCGGGCACCAGCAGGGCGTACTTTAGATAAGTCCCATCTTGGAATTTGACCACCAATGAGTAGGGAGATAAGCTCTTTGTAAGCTTTAGCCCAACCAGCCTTGCTGTCTTGTACAATGATCGTCGTGTCTGAGTCAGTAAACTGTTCAGCCACTGTAGGAAGTTTGTCCACATATTGTCTCTCCACGGAGAATCCTACTCCGGTTCCACACATCAGAATATAAAGAATTTCATCAAAAGCACGAACACGATTCACAGCAACATACGAACAGTTATAACCAGCAGTGTTGTCACGATCCAGTGCCTCGCCTGCCGTCATTAGTGAACGCATAGAAGGCATGATTTCTTGATTCAAGACCGCTTGACGAAGTTCTTCACGAGTTTCCTTGTCAAGCTTACACTTGGTGCTATTCTTAAGATGCTTATCAAAGTAATCAAAGTAACGGTTCACCGTTTCTTCCCAAGTCTCACGACGACCTTCAGTTTCTAGCCAACGACTGTAACGGGAAAGATGAATGAACTCTTGATAAGCTGTAGGTAAATGCATATTTAATTTTCTCCTGTTTGTTAAGTAAGTTTATTTAGCGGTCAGAACTGCCCAAGAATGCGGAAATAAAGGTTCCAGTATTTTTCCAATTGCTGCTGCATACTGCTGAACTTCCCATTGAGCATGCGTGTCTATTCGTTGTTTAAAGACACGAGCGTACGCTGAGAGCGATCCGGTCCACCACCACTCGGTGTAGGTACCTTGTGGCAATAAAGCTCGGGCTTGCTCAGGGGCAACCCCTTCTTTTAATAATGTTTTGTATATTTCCACCGAGTCCAAAGCAATCCTATTATACACCCGATCCAGGTCCTCGACAACCGGATCGTACATAAAATCTGAACTTCCTTGCTTGGCTCCGTCTGTGGGAGCAGAACGCCAGTCTGGAGTGTAAAATTCCGGTTCTGCTGTTACGTACCGACGAGAAACTTCATTTTCCGTGAATCCCACTTTGTGTTTAAAAAGTTGGGTTCTTACGAAAATTGGAGCTTTGATTCGGAGTGTAATCTGCGGGTGCGCAAATGGCGTCCAGTGGTTGTGCTCGGCCAAATACTTGATGAGTTTTTGGTCTCTCTGTGATAACTGACGTGTACCATTCTCTGCTGTTTCCCACTCACTGGTTTTAGCGAATGAGACCCTAGCAGCATTTGCCACCATAAGATCTGAGCCCATATGTTCGATATATTCAACATGTCCTTTATCCAGTACTTTAATTGTTTGATTCATAGTTATCATCATCAAAATCTAAATCTTCTTCAATCTCGTCTTCATCAATATTCTTGTCTTCAACCAGTTCGTCAAAATCAATTTCAAAATCTGTTATATCCAAGTCTGTATGATCTTGGGCGTACTTATGTGCCTTCTTATACATGTCTGGATCAATCTCTTTCACGTATTCCATAAACATAAAACAAAAAACTATAATTGGATTGTTTGTATCCATTTCAATTTCTTCAAACTCTTCCCCTTCGTCTTCTGGCTTGTTTACATCTTCTTCCATTTATTGATCCTTATTTGTGCTTCTAGACCTGACGCAGAGTTACTGTTAATGATATTTAGGATTTCCTTAGCGTCCATACCACCCATGATCATATCATTAATATCTTTGTACTTCATACTTTCTGGCCACACACAAACCTTTTTATTTTCTTTCACTAATCGTTCCATGGTGTGAATAACTTGCACGTTTCGTGGTTCGTTATCCATCACAAAAATCATGGGACGATCTTTAATATATTTTGGAATATTAAACGCATCACTCATTCCTATAGTAGCAACGCAGTTAGGAATGAAAAGAGAATCCAGTGGACCTTCCACCACATATATGGTGCCTAGTGCGTTTACACGATCCAGGCCGTACCAAGACTTATGCTCTTCTTCCTTTGGCTTGATGGTGATGTAACGAACCGACTTGCGAGCGTTGCGGTCTGTGGACACCTTGATGATGCGTCCTTGTGCTCCAACCAGATGACCCTTGTGGTCTAAAATTGGAATTACCAGACGACTTTCGGCATCTAGTGCTTCTGCCGTTTCTGGATTAATCCGCTTGGCCCAGTCAGCAAAGTTTTCCGCATAATATAGATGCTTCCACATTGCCTTGGGAATTTGACGTAACTCTACAAATTGACGACACGCATGATTAGGAGGAAGTTCTGCAACCATTGGAAGCTCAATATTGTACTTCTTCTTGGGTTTATTGGAGAATAACATATCCTTCTTTTCCTTTTTTGGTGGGTTAGAGAGATTCTTTTCCTTGAACTTTTCTAGACTGTACTCTTTACATAGGCTTGGAGAAACTTGACTCATAAAATTATATAAGTTTAATCCAACACTACAGTTATGGCACTTAAAAAAGAATTCACCTTTCTTCTCAAAGAAGAAACCACGAGCCTTAACTTTATTCTTTGTGGAATCACCACAGATCGGACAACGACAGTTGGCAAGATTATCTTTCTTCCAACTGAATCGTTCCAGTTGACCAGACATCAGATTAATAAATTTCTTGTCAATAAAAATTGTCATGAGCGATACCTTGAGAAATCCTTCTTACCAAACTTGTTGGTAAACTTTACTTCTTCTTGTTCTTCAGTTTCTTGTTCTTGATTTGCGTCTGCAAGTTGTGGTTGTTCCACGTCAAACAGCTTCATCTTGGCACGATTGATACCCACAATAAACTTACGATTGATTGCGGTATCGTTGTATCGGTTCTTCAACTGCTTCACCATGATCTGATTCATCTCGTCCAGTTTCTCTGTGGAGATCAGAGCAAACATGAAATCGGCGGTTGCGGGCAGACCAAACGATTCTGATGTGTCTTCCAAACCGATATCCGTGCTGGCAAATCCGATACGATTAACTTGTGTGGCAGACCAGATTGGAACACCACGCTCAGTGGCAAGACCACGAAGTTCTTCCGCAATCGCTTTGATAAAGGTATAAGAGTTTACATTTGCTCCCGGCTTCATTCTAGAAGAAGCACAAATGTTCAGATAATCAATCACAATCATGTCAGGCTTAAACTTCTTCTTCAGATTAAGTTCATCCAGTAGTACACGGAAATGGTTCACGTTTGCCGTGGCTGTTGGATACTCCTTGATGATCAGTTTACCCTTGGCGTTTTGCTTCAGATTGGCAATCTTCTTGTCGTATGTTTCTTTGGGAAGTTCACGCAGAGAATCCAAAGTAATATCCAGCAGATTGGCATCAATACGCTCTGCGATTCGTTCTTCCGCCATTTCACAGGTGATATACAGAACATTCATGCCTTGATTCAGGCAGTTAGCTGCATGATGACAAAGGAATAGAGACTTACCGACTCCAGTACCTGCCATTACTATATTTAGGGTTTTCGTAGGCGTACCACCGTTTGTAATGGTATTAAAGAAGTCTAGATCAAACGGAATACGCTTCTCGGTCTTGTGGTAAAATTCGTATCGTGCTTCTGAATCTTCTAGGTAATCGTGACCGATATTAGTATCAAAACTAACTGCAAGAGCGTCAGACAAAATACTAGGAATAGCAGTTCGGATTTTGTCTTTGGACTTTCCATCCATGATTTGGATAGATTCCATGATGCCATTATAGAGAGCCTTCTCTTTGCAGAAGTTTTCAGTTTCTGTAACCAGCCAATCAAGGTTGTGTTCCTCTGCTGACTTCTTGTTGAAGTCATTCAACATTTCAATGCACTGATCGTACTCGGTCTGACTAACACCCTTGTGCTTCTCAAGACAGATACTCATGGCATCCTTGGACGGACACGCATTATACCGCATCACAAAATCGTGGATGCAAGTATACACCATTTGGACGGGCTTCCGGTGGAAGTACTCCGTCTTAATAAATGGAATAACTTTCTTGTAGAAGTCTTCTCGAAAGAGAAGAGCTTCCAGAAGCACTAGTTCAAATTCTTTCATTGTCCGTACTTAAATTCCTTGGCTACTGCTTCTTCTAAACGCTTCATGACATCTTCAGTGAAGAACTTTTCTGGTTCTTCGTTGATGTTCTTCTCAAATGCCTTCTCACCACCTGGAAGTTCGATACGAGTAGACACCTTCTTAAATATATCATACTTTAGAGCCAAGTCAAGAAGTCCGTAGTAACGATTTAGACCACTATCGTAGTTTAGTCGAACGTCTACCATCTGGTTTTCCTTGGTGAGACGACTCTTGTATAACTTACAATGAATAATATTACCAACCACTTGACCGTCTGCATCCTTGTCCTTCTTCTTGGACAGGTATACAATAGTAGACGCTGCGTACTTGAGACCAGAGCCACCACCCATTTCCTTGGTTGGAACGTAAGAACCAATAACGTCGTAGGTGTGGTTGGTCATCACTAGTGGAATACCAGCCTTGCCAAGCTTTAGGGTAAGCACACGGAAAGTACTCTTGATGACTTGAGAACGAGTCATGTCACGCACTTCCTTGCCTTCAGCCGTATCATTGATTTCCTTGCTGGTGCTCAACATACCCAGCGAATCCAACACAACCATCAAGGGCTTACGCTTGTCTGATTCTTGTTCCAGATACTTGTCCACAATCTTGATTAACTGATTACGGAACTCTTCAATGGTGGCAACCGGAAATACTGCCACACGCTTAGGATCAACACCGCGATCAATAAACATGTCGGAGGTTACGGCTTGCTCGGAATCAAAGTACAGCACCATACCGTCTTTACGGTCATCTAGAAACTTGCGAACCATGCCAAGCGAGAAGTACGTCTTACCAGTAGCAGACTCGCCAGCCAGCGCAATAATCTTGTTGTCCGCAATTCCACCGTACATGGAACCAGACACAAGCGCGTTGAAAGCGTACGAGCCGGTATCAATAAAGCCACGGACATCGCTGCCTTCAATACCGTCTTCAATCATACCTGCATACTGATTACCGGATTCTTTAATTAGTTCATTTAGATTCATCGTCTTTGCTCCATTTCTTTTCTAGTCTGTCACAAATCACTACTATCGCCGCCAAAAATATAATTATTACAAGATCCATATGTGCGTCCTTACACAAAGAAATCCTCTAACGATGGGGTCTTTCTTATGCTCCATTGTAGCACATCTAAAATGGTTTTCAAGGGATCTTCAAAAGATTTTTCAAATTGTAGGTCACGATCCACATACTTATCTAGGTGCAGTTCTTTAGGAATTTGCGTTCCAAAAGAAATAACGTGCTCGTTTCCACTTACGAACGAAAGTGGATTTGGTTCCTTTAAATAAACAAATTTAATTTTTTCTGCTTCTCCAATTGGACGATACTTCTTTTCCAATCCGTTTTCGTACAAGAAGTGGTTGAACAGCAGAGATCCTTTCACCGCAATCGGAGTAGACTTCTTGTACACGCCAGTTTTGCAAGAGTACTTATCCATTCCGGAAACAGAACGAGGAAACGCGATATCATCAATTCCGGCCTGATCAAACTGATCACGGAATTGTTCCACAAAATCTTGAACCGCTTTCTCGCCTTGATTCATAATCAAACTAATAGCGGTCTTTAGTGCCTTACGCACAATCTGTGGTGTGCTGGATCGGGCTGTTTCAATACCCATGATCTTGAGTTCTGGTTCTTTCAGCAGCACGCCTTCTTCGCCCATCATCACGTTAAGCATGTACCGTTTCTTTGCAGTCCAGATACCTTTACTGCAAATACTCTCACGCTTCATGTGCATCTTTTGAGCGTACGCGTTCATGGTTTTTGCCAATTCCTCGTAGCGTTGTTGTATAAACGGCTCAATCTTATCTTTGCAAAGTTTTTCGAGCGTTTCTGTGATCTTTGCATCTGGGATACTCTTACCTGCAAAGATTCGTTGAACCACATTATCCATGCACAGATATACGGAATCTGTATCAGATGCCACAACAAAGTCTACATCTGTGGTTCCCGCCATCCGATTCAAAAATTTATTTAACTCTTGTTCAATCCAACGGATAGATAACTTTCCGGAAACTGTAATAGCTTCTGCACAATCAATATCGTAATACCGGAAGTACTGATTTCCTACCGCACCGAATGCGGAATTCAACTGAATCTTTCGTACAAGTTGGAAGTTGTGGTACTTAGAGATCTGGTATTCTAGTTCTTCTCGCTTGGTGGCAGATGCGGTAGCGTCTAGGGCCTTGAGGGCTCGCTTGGCTTCCAACATCTTTTCCTTGTACATCTTGCGTTCTTCATACATGGTTTCCATTAGTTCAGGCAGGAATCCTTGCTTGTCTCGCTTGAAGTACACACCGTTTGCTGCAATCGCAAGATTTTTTTCTACGGCAGCTTGTTGGTGGTCTTGAACACGAAGAAATTGTGTTTGTGCTGTTTCAGAGTGTGGATTCAGCACATGGTCTGGATCCAGTGTGTTTCGCTTGCCAAGAGCGTCCTTGGTTTCCGGAGAAATGTTGTACTGCATGATAAGATGCGGGTACAGTGAGTCCAAGTCGAACGACACAATCCAGTTGTGCATACCCACTTGCGGATCTTTCACGTACGCACCTTGAAACTGTTCACTCTTTTCTTCCACTTCCGGCTTCAATGGAACCGCAATAAACTTGCTGGCCAGATGATGGTAAATGATACAATCCCAAGTCTTTACTTGAGAAAAGGTGTCTGTGAAATTAACTTTAGCATTGTATGCTAGAGCCACCACCAGTTCCAGCAGTTTTAACTTCTTGTCCAGCTTTTGAACCAGTGTAACGTCATGTGAGTTATACTCCATAAACTTTTGAAAGTCTTTGGTGTAAAAGTCTTTAATGCTGTCGTGTTCAGAATAGTCCAGCTTTTCTTCACCCAACTCTACATTAGCAATATGGTTCAGGCTGTACGACTCACGATTAGTGTACGTAAACTTGATGTACAGTTCGTAGTAGTCCAGCGTGGCAACACCCAGCAGATCAAATACTGTGTGATCCTTGCCTTTACGATTCACAATCTTTTCTTGAATTTTTCGGATGGGAGACAACCGCTTGGCAGTTTTCTCGTCAAACAGTTTCACCACTCGCTTATAGATGTACGGAATATCAAAGAACCTGATGTTCCATCCGGTAATGATATCAGGATAATGTGTTTCCCAGTACTCAAGGAAAGCACGCAACATGCTGCGTTCATCCGCAAACACGTGGCATTCTACACCCGGCAGATCAAACTCTTGCAGTGCAAACGAAACTCGTTTGCCGTCATTCTCCACCGTGATGGCATTGATTCGCTCGTTGGGATCTTCTAGAGATGGGAATCCGTTCTCTGATTCAGTCTCAATGTCTATGAATCCTACACGAAGATCCTTGTAAACATAAGGAACTTCTCCCGGATACTGATCTCCAATATACTGAGCAGTCCAGTCGGTATTACCGTAAATCTTAAAATTGGCAACCGATGAATACCGATCAATTGCTTCACGGCAATCACCAATATCTCCCGGCTGAAACGCTTCTAGAGGAATACCTTCCAGACTGTGCCATCTGGCTCCCTTCTTCAGGGAAGGAACAAACAGTGTTGGTTGAAACTGGGTCTTGTTAACAACCCGCTTACCGTTCTCGTATCCAATCTCAACAACCGTGTTTCCAACAGTGTGAACCGCAGTATAAAATTTAGACATTCTTCTTATCTTTTAGGTAGGAGTGCAGTAGTACCATGTAGTTGATTACATCTACTATTGTATCCTCAAAAGACTCGTTGGCAACCTCTAACTTACCCGATTCCATAAATGAAGACAGCCTACTCATCTTGTCGGTTATGCGAACCAGAAACCCTACTTCGGTTGGGCAAATGCCCATAGACTGAACCCGAGTAAAGTTGGCAAACGGTTCTACACCGTTTCGGCCTGCGTAGTCTGCGTTCTTCTTCTTCATCAGTTCACGAGCCATGTTGCATAACATTTCGTGATTACGAATAAGGTCATCTCGCGTCATTGTGTAACTCCTGTGGAACCAAAACCGCCATTACGATCCGTTTTTTGTGTTGGCCGTTCGGTTGTTTCCATAATATTGTATTGTTCGCATCGTACAAGTTCCGCTTGTGCAACACGATCACCATGATATATGTAGACTGGTTCGGTAGAAATATTCAATAACATTATCTTGGATTCTTCCACGTAATCTGAATCAATAATGCCTTGAGAGTTTGCCATCACCATGCCTTGCTTGAGTGCAAGACCGGAACGAGCGTGGATACGCACTGAATACCCTTCTGGAATATCAAAAATAATTCCGGTAGGAATTAGTAGCCTTTGACCGGGATCAATCTTGATGTACCGAGACCCTTCGGTGGTTTCCAAGATAGGCGGCTTGCACTCTTTATTGTTAGCACAGAATCCCTTGACTTCGTATAAGGGTTGACCCAGATACGCACGAACATCAAAACACGCAGCTTGTGTTGTTGCGTGTTTTGGAATGTGTACGTCTGAATAAAGTTTATAGACTTTTAGCATCACCATAATATACACTAAAAAATCACAAAGTCAAGAATTATTTTATCTCCTAGTCATTAGCCGCTTGATTGAGCACGCACGGTGGTTGTGAATGCGGTGCTGTTGGTGGAAAGTGGTGTGGCACGAATCAACAAGTTTCTTGGTGTACCACTCAAAGTTGTACTATAAGACGAAACAGGGCCGGTTGCTCCTGTGCGAATCAAGCCGTATTGCGTGTTTATGGTATTGGTTCCGTCCTGCACCACCAACATCTTCAACATTTCAGTTTTGTTCAACACGGTATCACGAGCAGAAATTGTGACCTCAAACGCAGGATAGCGCATTTCTGGTGGTATTACACCATTGTCGTAAACATCCGATATTGTAGCAATAGTTTGATTGGCTGTGGTAGCCGTTGTGGTGGTTCGATAAGTCTCATTAAACGAATAGGTGTCAGCAAACGATGGAGCAGTTACTCGATTAAGGAAACCGCCGTTTTGGTTTATACCACTCGCAGGAGCATTTAGTGTGATTGTTCCAGTAGAGTCATCAACTTGAACATATGTTTCGCTACCGAGATTACTTACATCACCAATAGTGGTTATTGTACTAGCATCAACATTCAAATTAAGACTAGTACCTAGTATTTGTGGATATATTCCCCCATTTACAAATAATGCATTTGCGAATGTTGCACCACCTGACACATACAGAGTGGATGCAGTAATTCCTGCGGTGAAACGGGTCAGAGACGAGAATGTTCCGCCTGCTGAAGAGATACCGGCATTTGCTGACAGTAAACGGGTAAAGGTAGCCGTTACTCCTGTTAGCGATCCGTTGAGTGTTATGCCACCCGCAGCACTAAGACCAGCAGTAAAGTTTTGTTGAGCAGTAAATGTATTTGCTACACTGGTTGTTACTCCTGTAACTGCTCCTGTTAAACCATTAAAACTGGACACGTATGAGTTAAAGGTAACAGCACCAGTTGAACCGTTCCAACTTTGTACACCAGTATTAGTGAATGTAATTCCATTACCACCTGCCGCAATACTTACTCCGGTAGACGCCAACAGGCTGAGAGCTCCTGTTGCGCCGTTCACGGAAGAAACATAATTTGACGGCATCGGTCCTGTAGCACCCGTTGGCCCGAGTTGCGTATACATGACCTGTTGTGCTGTAAGAATTACTGATGGAATTGCCGGTCTAGTTGGACTACTGCCTGATGGATCTGCAATAAGTTCTAAACGAGTATCAGATGACCGCCACATTAATTGAACATAATCATTAGCATTAACTTGAAGCATGTAGTTCCAAGCAGCAACAGTTTTGGCTGCTAATGCACCACCAGAAACAGTTATTATGGTATTACTGTCTGAAATATCTGTTCCATTTTTACGGAACCATATATCAATAGTATCTGTGCCAGATCCAGAAACTCTATCTGCCTGTGCAGAAAACTGAATGTTGTATACACCCGGATAACTAAATGTAATTTGTGAATTAGAAACAATGCTTACACCATTAGAATTTGGGTCTGTATTGTTGTAAGTAATTGGATAAGCACCTGTTGTGCTTGCTGCTGATTGGTCTTGCGTTGACCAAAAACTACCCCAATAACCTAAAGCACCACCTGCTCCTGTTGCTCCTGTTACACCTTGAACACCTGTTACACCTTGAACACCTGTTGCTCCTTGAGGACCAGTTGCTCCTGTTGCACCAGTGGCTCCTATACCGCCAGAAGCAGCAATAGTAATTGTTTTACCACTTGGTGTCAGAGTGATGTTTGAGCCTTGTGCCAAGGTAACACCACCAGTAAGACCATTCAAAAAGTTTACGTAATTTCCTATTGCCTTTGTCCATGCGGAACCGTTCCACGACCACGATATACCGTTATAAGTATACGTTTGACCGGAAGTAGGATTATCAGGAAAATTAATTGCCATATGTTATATTTATGTTTATAATTCTGCCCATATACCAGTGATACCATTCAGTATTCTTGTGAATAATGTTCCGGTATCAGTATTAAACCAACGATCACCACTGTATATTGTGCCTGTAGGTTCAGTGGAGGATTGATAGAAACCGCCGCCAACTCCACCGCTAACAGTAACTACAACCTGCTTGTTGTTTGCGTCTGTTGATAAAGTAACTCCACTACCAGTAAATTTTAAACCACTGGCTATACCAACTAAAGCACCCGATGAATTGTAAACGGAAACGTTTTGATCGTAAGCAAACGGTGCTTGCTCGTAAAGCGAGGGGGTAGGAATTGATAATTTTTGGTGTTGAGCAACTATATCTGTTATATTTAAACTACCAGTTGCAGTATCAAACCCCCAAGTGTAAACTTTGTTATTGTGGGATAGAGCAATTACATTGCTATCACCTATTGCTATTTGTTTAATAGCATACGAAGAATCGTTGGTTATGCCTGCAGGCATGTTTTCGGTGACATTAACACCAGAACATTCAACAGTACCATTTTCCATAACCCAACACACACCATTTTGGGCAACCTCTACTTGAACAGCTTTAATTCCAGATTGAGTGTATTGTGATGGTAGTGTTGCACCAGAAGCTAAATAACCCCAAAGTTTTGGAGTTCCGTCGGTTAAAACGCCAGCATTAAAAAATTGAGAAGACGCCACATTTTTAAAGTCATCGGTGATCAAACCACCAACAGGAGGATAATTTGCTCCAAAAAGGTATGCTGCAAATGGATTGTAAATACTGTCAAGATAATTATATACTGTCCATTGTCCTGACAATAATCCTGAATCACCGCTAATATAAACTTTATTATTTTCTAAAATGCCAATTACTAGTTCTTCTGCCATATAAATTTGTTTGAATTTATAACGAGCAAAACTGTGTTGTGCATCTGGATTTGCATTATAATAAGTTATTTGATCATTTGTATTCGGATCATTATCCCAAGTGTTTGGTTGTGATCCGTAAGTTAATCCATCTTCACCATTAATAAATGCTATTAAATCGCCGTCTTCTGTTAGTGCACTAAATCTACTGTATCCTTTAGTGGCAGAAAAATCTTTGAATTTAAGATTAGGATGCAATATGTTCATATAATTGAACATGTTGCAGTCCGGAACAGACTGACTATATCCTTGCCATGCTCCCCAGAAGTATATTTTTCCTGTATTTAATAGTATAGCAGTGTAAGTATCAGCTGTACTTATTTTTACTGGTAGCAATTGTGAAGCTTTACTGAATCTGACGGAAGTGTATCCACCAGAACCGTAGCCGGTACCAACAACAGTTATTTGTATATCAGGATCTAGTTGACTCAAACAAGTACAACCACTTATTTGTTGATGTTCGTTTCTGCCAAAAAGTAAAATTTCACCATCACTCATTAATACAGAGAAATTTAAAGTTCCTTTTCCTACTAAAACTGGATAAGATATTTCTCCACCAGTAATCTTAACATCTACTTGTTTGCCTTTACGAACCAGCTCTACACCATCTCCAGTAAAGTTTAAATCGTTAACCGACTTGATTATTCTGGCACGATCTTTATAGATGCCGACTGCACCACCACCAACCGAACCAGTATTCAGCCATTGAAAATTCTGTGCTACTGTTTGTGCGTCTAGTTTGGTTTTTACCAGACTGGTGAGTTCTTGTTTAAATTTAGATCCATCAAAAGAAAGCTCACCTTCTTCCAGTACTAACGGATAGTTGGCAGAAATAATATTAGACTCGCCAGGATCGCCTTTTGGTCCTTGAGGACCTTCTGGACCTTGTGCACCTACAGGACCCGGTACTCCTTGAGGACCAGGTTCTCCTTTAGCACCCGGAATACCTTTTGGACCTTGCGGACCAATAGCACCGATTTCGCCTTCTGGGCCTTCTGGACCTTGAATGCCTTGTGGTCCTTCTGGGCCTACATCTCCTCTGGGTCCTTTAGGACCAACCGGACCGGGAACACCTTGTGGTCCTATTTCGCCCGGAACACCTTGAGGACCGATAGGTCCTTGAATGCCTTGTGGGCCTACAGCACCTTCTGGGCCTTGTGGACCCATAGGACCTTCTGGACCTGGTTCTCCTTGAACACCCTGTTCGCCTTTATCTCCCGGCCAGCCAGTCTCTCCAGTATCGCCCTTTTCACCTTTTAATCCCGGTGCGCCTTGAGGACCGGGTTCGCCTTGAGGACCAGCCCATCCGTCTTCACCAGCAGGTCCTTGGGGACCTACAGGACCTTGTGGGCCTCGTGGCCCAACAGGACCTCTCAGATCCTGTGTTGATTGCATTTCACTTTGCGGAGAAACCACAGGAGTTGGTTTATCCAAATTAAAGTATTGCTTAAACTTGTCCATTATATAATATTTATAAACATGAAATCACAGTAATTATGCGTTTAAGATCTAGTTTTTATTTTAATTTTATAAAATATTATTAGTAGTTATGCCGGAAAGTGTTAAGGTAAAACCACTCCACCATGCGTTTTTACCACTCCATAAATTGTTTCCAGTAAATAGATATGATCCAAAACTATGAGTGGAAGCAATTCCTGTAAGACTGGCAGTTTTACCAGAAATATTTCCTGTAATCGTTTCATTTAAAGTAAAAGAACCACTATTGTTTGTTACACCTATACCAAATTGAGTAATGCCTTGGAATGCTTTAATAGTTGCAACAGCATTAGAGCTATTTCCCGTTACTGTTTCGTTTAAAACAAATCCGCGATTGGCATCAAGTATAAAAGTTCTATTATCTGATCCCATAATATTGTCTCGGAAAATACCGTTATCAAAATAAAACACACTATAATCTGTTAGTGTTCCAGTATTAAAAGTATAATCTTTTGTTAATACTCCATTATTAACTGTATTCTCCGAAACTTCTATAAATTCACAGAAACCATTCCATCCCAACCAAGAGGCAGACCGTCCTCGTAAATAAATTGCTGGAGAATTTCGGGTTCCATTAATACTATTAGATTTACATACTATAGATTTTTTTACGCCTGATGCTTTCAATCCAACATTACCGGAATTTATAATATTATTTCCCTGAAAAACTACATGATTAGCAGAAACCCATGAACTGTCTAATTCAGCACCACCAACGTTCACACAAGTATTATTAGAAAAATTAACCACATTAAATTGAGCATCTAAAGTGTTTCCTGTTACTTGAATATACGCACCACCTTGATGGTAATTATTTGGTGCTTTAACAGTATTTCCTTGGATATCGATTATAATATCTCCTCCAGTATATCCTGTAGTACCAGTATTTACTATAGATAGCCAGTTTCCATAAGAAGAATAACCATCTGATGCAGTTTCTCCTGCTTCTCTACGACCAGAACTGGTAGGAGAGTATTGCCAATCAAGTGTGTTATTTTTAATTGATATTATACCGCCTTCAGAAGTTTTATCTGATATAGCGTCATTTTGCGCACCAATATCTATAAAAGCTCCACGATTTAATCGGCCTTTTCTAGTGGATATCAAGTGGTTATTGTGTATTGCAAAATTGGTTCCTTTGCATCCGGCACCGTAAATTAAAGAGTCACCTGCGCCTCTTCCAACAATATGACAACCTTCTACAGTTACATTGTCTCCACCTAATCCTGCTATTCCTCCATTTATTGTACAATTTCTAAACAAGATGTGTTCGGCATTTGAATGAACGTCTAATGCCCCAGCACTAGCAGCATCTAAAGTAACGCCCGAAGTATGGCAACTAGTTCCAATAATTTTTACATTTCTGTTTGGAACTGCTCCTACTCCACTACCACCACCAATAGTAACTGCGTGTCTGGACGCAGAATAGTATCCACCATTAACCAGAACAGAAGAAGAATTCATAACTACTAATCCGTAATCGCCGCCAAAATCGTCTGAGGCGTCTTCTTGAACGGTACAATTATTTACTAAAACGTTATGAGACTGGTTTATTTCAATACCGGCATACGGAACGTTTACAACTTTAACATTTTCTAGTATACAATTTAATCCTTGATTTACGCGAACACCTCGTCCAGAAGTAACAGGTCCTAGTTTAGCACACTTTAATGTGAAATTTTTTATAAAACATGATGTATAAGCTGAAAGTTTATATAAAGAAACATCTGTGGATTTATAATTTGCGTATGCGGATCCTTGTAAACGAACTATTGTGGTTGAAGGAGTCCAAGCAATAAATTGAACTTCTCCGGCTCTGTGGTATGAAGTAAATTTAGACCAAGAATAATTTGTAGGATTATACACACAAATTTCATCATTAAATGTTAAACCGTGAGCAGATACGAATGTAATATTTTGGTCACCTTTAGTAATTCCTGGAGACGCCAAGGCAGGCAGAGACGACCATGTTCCTTCTGCAGTACGTATATGTGTTTCATATGAACCGAGCCCATTAGCAGTGCAACTAGAACCATCAATAATAGTTGCGTCTGGTCCATCACCAAATATAGAAACAAAAGCAGGAAGAGTTAATCCCTGAGTAACTTTATATGTTCCACTAGGAAAGTATATTACTTTTTTTCCGCTACTTAATGCAGTTTTTATACTGGCAGTATCGTCGGTTACGCCGTCTCCTACTGCTCCGGCATCTTTAACAGAGAGTATGGTAGAACTGTTTAAACTGCTAATAATTTCATTGGTTTTACCAAACCAAGTTTCAAACGTATCTGTTCCTGTTAATCCTGTTATTGGTAGCATATATTATATATCCTTATTGTGTGTGTATTTAACATGGAGATATTCCACTGTTTGGATTAGTTATTCCTTGTAAATATTTAAAATCGTTAATTGTTATTTTGCCAAAAGAAATTCCAGGAATTAATTTTATATCGTAATCCCAAGACGGGAACACGTAGGTCGGAACATTAAATCTGGTAGTACACCCAGTAGTTGATGCAAGAGTTGTGGTATTTGTTAAATTATAACTCGCATAATTTTGTATTACCGGTATTTCTGTTATAACAGTATATGATGGAGGAATATCTGTGGTAGAAGTATCCCAAATGCCACAAGTCAATCCTCCTAGCGCATAAGTTATTCCTGTTGTATTATTTATAGCTTGAATAATTTCATTATTAAATGTGGTTCTCCAAATATATTTGAAGTCGTGTAGTTTAGCTCCTGTAGTAACGTAAAGATCTCTGTATGAGATTGCTGCTGTTGATGAACTACTACTTTGAGGAACTTTTCCGCCTAATAGAGTATTCAAGCTTGCAATATGAGAATTTAAAGTAATTCCGTGTGCTGTGCGTTCTGCTGGAGTAAGAGAAGTATCACCACCATTCCACAGATAAAATATTTCAGCTCCCAATAAGAATGTGTGTGTTATATTCTCATAATAATATCTGCGATCTAAATTATAT
>Ga0209087_1000297_pt1 | contig 33021 bp, 28 predicted proteins | sample S_130805_EF_Meta_FD_187321 | JGI IMG/M metagenome (GOLD analysis project Ga0209087, IMG submission 187321) | Freshwater microbial communities from Lake Simoncouche, Canada to study carbon cycling - S_130805_EF_MetaG (SPAdes) (version 2) | ecosystem: Environmental > Aquatic > Freshwater > Lake ... | reverse complement strand
AAGTACCAACTTCTGGGTGAAACCTTGGACGACGCCGCTGGCGAAGCCTTTGATAAAACAGCCAAATTACTGGGCCTGGACTATCCAGGCGGAGCTGCTATCTCCAAATTGGCAGAAAAAGGCCAGCCTGGAAGATTTGACCTACCCAAACCGATGCTGCACTCTGGGGATTTGGACTTTTCTTTCTCTGGACTCAAAACAGCGGTTCTGAACCAGGTGAAAAAATTTGAGGCATTAGGCATTACTGATTCTGATGAGATTGCAATGTTTCATGCGGATCTTGCGCGAAGCTTCGTCGACTCCTTAGTCGCAGTACTCGTCAGTAAATCAGAGAAGGCGCTTAAGCAAACTGGCTGCAAACATTTGGTCCTGGCTGGCGGTGTGGGCGCCAATTTGCAATTACGCGCAGCTCTCAATGCCAGTGCTAAGAAAAATCGATTTGAAGTGCACTATCCACCAGTCGATCTATGTACCGATAACGGCGTGATGATTGCATTTGCTGGAGCACTGCGCATGTTGGCAGAAAATAATGGCTCAACTACTTCAGGCGCCTTTGATATCAAACCCCGCTGGGATTTGGCGAGCAATAATCTTACTTAGATTATTGCTGAGTTTATTACTTAGTCAGACTAATTTTGGCGTAGGCACTGTGATTGTGAATCGACTCAAAGTTCTCAGCCTCAACCACTAAAGACAAAATACGCTGATCACCTTTGAGCTGACCCGCTACATCGCGCACTAAATCTTCCACAAACTTCGGATTGTCATAGGCACGCTCGGTAACCCACTTCTCATCAGGGCGCTTGAGCAAGCCCCATAACTCGCTAGAGGCTTGGCTCTCAGCGGCTGCAACTAAATCTTCTACCGTCATCTTGGTCTGCGAATCCAGCTCAACTGACATCGTCACATGTGAGCGTTGATTGTGCGCTCCATACTCTGAAATCTCTTTAGAGCAAGGGCATAGACTCATCACTGGAACTAGAGCGCGAAGGTTTAACTCAGCATCAATTGCACCAGATGCATTTTGTTTTGCTTTTGCAGTCCAAGTCACTTCGTAATCCATCAAGCTTTCAACACCAGATACGGGTGCAGCTTTTTTTACGAAGTGGGTATAGGTAAATTGAATACGACCTTCACTCGCGTTGAGCAATGGCAGCATCTCACGCACCATGGCAACTACAGATGCACTATCAATCGGCTCATGGTATTTTTGCAAGAGTGCAATAAAGCGAGACATGTGTGTGCCCTTCACATGCGCAGGCAAAGCCACATCCATTTCAAAATTACCAACCGCTGGCATTACACCCGTCTGAGTGCGGATATTCAGCGGATGGCGTAATCCCCGAATCCCTACCTGCTCAATTGGCAAGGCCCGCTCGTCATGCGAAGACTGTATGTCTGGCATGGCTTGTGGTTTGAGAAAGGCGGTGTTGATGTCGTTCATGACTCTATTTTCAGGCAAAAATGACTTATTTGCCTACTGCTACAGGATTTGTTGCAGTTTTAACTGGAAAACGTTGGGAAATAGCCTTTGCAATCCCCGCAACGTCCAAGCCACACTGACTCATCAAGAGTTTGTAATCGCCATGCTCCACGAATACATCTGGAAGACCTAATTGCAAGAGGGGTTTGTTTATCCCCATTGCAGAGAGTGCCTCAAGGCACGCACTACCTGCGCCACCCTGAATCGCACCATCCTCAATCGTTACAAAATAATCATGATCTTGCGCAAAGGATTTGAGTAACTCAAGATCTAATGGTTTAACAAAACGCATGTTAGCAACTGAAGCATCGATTTGTTCAGCCACTTCAAGTGCTGGATAGAGCAAAGTTCCGAAAGCCAATATTGCTATACGCTGACCTGCAGGTGCACTCGACTTACGACGCACTTCGCCCTTACCCAATGGCACAGTACGTAATTCTTTTGAAGGAATAGTTCCAACACCAGCACCACGCGGATAGCGTACAGCGCTCGGGTGCGGCTGATGAAATGCCGTAGTCAATAAATCACGGCACTCGGCTTCGTCTGCTGGTGTCAAGACCAACATATTCGGAATGCAACGTAAGAACGGAATGTCATACGCACCAGCATGGGTTGCGCCATCTGCGCCCACTAAACCAGCGCGGTCCAATGCAAACAAAACCGGCAGATCCTGAATCGCGACATCATGAATGAGTTGATCGTAGGCACGCTGTAGGAATGTTGAGTAAATAGCTACTACTGGCTTCATACCTTCACACGCCATACCAGCAGCAAAAGTCACTGCATGCTGCTCAGCAATACCGACATCGTAATAACGCTTAGGGAAATTCTTTTCAAACTCCACCAGGCCAGAGCCTTCACGCATTGCTGGTGTAATACCAACAAGCAATGGATCAGCATGCGCCATATCGCACAGCCATTCACCAAACACTTGAGTAAAGGTTTTTTGAGAAGGGGCAGCAGACTTCTTCACACCCTCTTCCGGATTGAACTTGCTCGGACCGTGATACAGCACTGGGTCTACTTCAGCCAACTCATAGCCCTGACCTTTGCGAGTGACTACATGCAAGAACTGGGGACCGCGCCCCTCAAGCGCCAAACGGCGAACATTTTGCAACATTGGAACAAGAGCGTCTAAATCATGGCCATCGATTGGGCCAAAGTAATTAAAACCAAACTCTTCAAAAATAGTGGATGGAGAAACCATGCCTTTAGCATGATCTTCCAAACGCTTAGCAAACTCACGCAAAGGCGGCGCAATGGATAACACGCTATCGATGCCCTTCTTTGTTGCAGAGTAAATATTGCCGCTCAATAATCTAGCAAGGTGCCGATTGAGCGCACCTACTGCTGGCGAGATCGACATATCGTTGTCATTCAGAATGACTACTAACGGTAGGTCCTCATACACGCCCGCATTATTCATCGCTTCAAATGCCATACCGCCAGTCATCGCACTATCGCCAATCACCGCAACAGCGACTTGTCTCTCGCCCTTGGTTTGGAAAGCACGCGCCATACCCATCGCCGCAGAAATACTGGTTGAAGAGTGACCAGTACCAAAAGCATCGTATTCACTTTCAGCGCGACGGGGAAAACCTGACAAACCATCTAACTGGCGCAAGCTATTCATACGTTCACGACGACCAGTCAAAATTTTGTGCGGATAACTTTGATGCCCCACGTCCCACACGATTCGATCCTGCGGTGTATCAAAGACATAGTGCAGCGCAATCGATAACTCCACCGTTCCTAAATTAGAGGAAAGGTGTCCACCCGTTTTAGAAACAGAATCTAATACAAACTGACGTAATTCATCTGCTAGTGCAGGAAGCTGCTCACGAGGAAGTTTTTTTAAATCTACGGGGGAGTGAATGGAATTTAAAGTCATCAAATCTTTAGTAATCTTATTTGCCTCTATTAACTACCAATAGAGCCAAATCTCTAAGGGCTTGGGCTTTAGCGCCAAAACTCTCTAAGCTAGCAATCGCCGTTTCTTGTAAATCGGTTGCTGCCTTCTTGGCATAGTCTAAACCCATCAAGCTCACATAGGTGGGCTTGTCATTGGCCGCGTCTTTTCCTGCGGTTTTACCCAAGGTTTGACTGTCTGCAGTGGCATCCAAAACATCATCCACAATTTGAAAGGCCAAGCCTAAGGCTTCGGAGTAATTTTTGAGGTGCTGCATTTGAGTAGGGTTCAGGTTGGCAGCAATACCGCCCATCTGCACTGAACAAGAAAGCAGAGCACCTGTTTTCATCGCATGCATTTGCTTTAAGCCAGCAAGGTCTAACTTCTTTCCCACGCTCTCCAGATCAATCGCCTGACCACCAGCCATGCCACGCGAACCCGATGCACTAGCCAATGCACTGATCATTGCCAGGCGGGTATTAGCATCGCACTGCGTGTTTGCCAAAACCTCAAATGCGCGAGTTTGTAATGCATCACCAACCAATAAAGCAGTCGGCTCGTCATAAGCCTTATGTACAGTAGGACGTCCACGTCGTAAATCATCGTCATCCATACAAGGCAAATCATCATGCACCAAGGAGTAGGCATGAATACATTCAATTGCAAACGCAGCAGAATCTAAAGCATTATTTTTCTCTTCATTGGCATCATTGCCTAACTCACCAGCGGCATAAACTAATAAAGGACGAATACGCTTACCACCACCTTGAGCGGCATAACGCATAGCTTCATGTAAACGTATGGGATGAGCATTCGCTGCATCAAGCCATCTATCGAGAGCTACTTCAGTTCGCTGCCCGTGAGCACGAACCCAATCTTCAAATGAAAGTGTGTTGTTCATAAAAGTAAAGTCTTAGAACAACTTACGCCTCGAATACCCGAACTTGCTGCTCAACTTGAGCAAGCATGGCCTGGCAATGTTTTAGGAGTGCTGCACCACGTTGATAAGCCAAAAGTGTCTCTTCCAAAGAGAATTTGCCTGATTCCATATCCGAAATCAGCTTTTCCAGCTCCTTGACAGCCTGCTCATAACGCAAATTAGGGTCGATTTGTAGCTCAAGACCGGGCTTCTGATCTTCAGATTTCTTCGCTGGCATTGGCTTATTTCCTTGAAATTTCTTATAGATGTAGTCCTATATATTAAAGCGAGACGGGGGTCAGATGGGTATAATCGCTTCCTTCCTTTCCAATATCGATCCGTCGATGGTTGGATTGGTTATTCCGCTTAGCTTCGGCTGACGTTTTCGGGGGTGGGGAGAATGACTAATCTGGCTACCGCGCAGCAGCTTGCGCCGTCCAACTTACAACTGCCGGTTTCGGCCTATTTTGACGTTGATCTCTATCAGCGTGAAATTGAACTGCTATTTAAGCAGGGTCCAGGCTATATTGGTCACGAACTCATGGTTCCCGAGATGGGTTCCTACCAAACTTTGACAGCTGAGAATGAAGGCCGCCTATTGGTTCGTAACCAAGCGGGCGTTGAACTCCTTTCCAATGTCTGCCGTCATCGCCAAGCACTCATGCTGAATGGCAAAGGTAAGGCAGATAACATTGTGTGCCCCTTGCATCGCTGGACCTATGATTTAAACGGTCAACTTCTGGGTGCGCCCCATTTTGAAGATAAGCCTTGCCTTAATCTCGGCAAATCGCCTTTGCAGAATTGGCAAGGGCTCCTCTTCGAAGGTCCGCGTGATGTGCGTACTGATCTAGCCAAGCTTGGCGTTGCTGATGATCTCAACTTTGAAGGCTACATCCTCGATCATGTTGAAGTTCATGAGTGCAATTACAACTGGAAGACTTTTATTGAGGTCTACCTTGAGGACTACCACGTAGTGCCTTTTCATCCAGGCTTAGGTAAGTTTGTTTCTTGCGAAGACTTGTACTGGGAATTCGGTGACTGGCATAGCGTGCAGACGGTTGGTATTCACAAGGACTTAGAGAAGCCCGGCTCACCCGTCTATCAAAAGTGGCATGAAGCAGTGTTGCGCCACCATAAGGGTAAGACACCACGCCATGGTGCTATCTGGCTTACCTACTATCCCAATGTGATGGTTGAGTGGTATCCAGGTGTTTTATGTGTTTCCACCTTACACCCGATGAGCCCCAATAAAACACGCAATGTCGTGGAGTTTTATTACCCTGAAGAAATCGCTCTTTTTGAACGTGAATTTGTAGAAGCAGAGCGTGCAGCCTATATGGAAACCTGCATTGAAGATGATGAAATTGCGGAGCGCATGGATGCTGGTCGCGCTGCCCTGCTAGCCCGCGGTCAAAATGAAGTGGGTCCATACCAAAGCCCCATGGAAGACGGCATGCAACATTTTCATGAATGGTACCGTCGTGCCATGAACTATCAAGGCGCATAATTCAGATACGCCCATAACGCCCTCTACAGGAAGCCATCATGACGCCGCTTATTACCGCAAATCAATTAGAAGAAATGATTAACAGTGGTGAGAATGTATTGATCTGTGATTGCCGCTTTGATTTAGTCGATCCACTAGCCGGTCGCAAGACTTATTTAGAAGGTCATATTCCAGGGGCTCTCTATGTCGACCTAGACCACGATTTATCTGGTGAAAAGACAGGGAAGAATGGTCGCCACCCACTTCCCACCCCAGAAGCCTGGGCCAAAACCAAATCTCGCCTTGGCTTTGACTCCAATACCTTGGTGATTGCCTACGATAATCAGGGCTCTGTATATGCCAGTCGCCTCTGGTGGATGCTCAAAGCTACTGGCCATGCCAATGTACAAGTCTTAGATGGCGGCCTAGATGCTTGGAATGGCCCCATCGGCACTTTGCCACGCGAAGCAAATCCAACAACAACGCCAGTACCCACAATGCCTTATGTTGGCTTAGTGACAGTAGAAGAGGTTGTTCACAATCTCCAGGCTAAAACGAATGTCATTGTTGATGCTCGTGCAAATGATCGCTTCCATGGTCAAAACGAAACCTTAGATCCTGTTGGCGGACATATCCCCGACGCAATTAATTACTGCTTCAGAGAAAATCTTTCCAGAAAAAGTTTTAAGGCCCCAGAACAACTCTTCAAAGACTTTGTAGAGCTCTTGGGCTCAAACAAAGCTTCTGATGTCATTCATCAATGCGGTTCTGGAGTAACGGCCTGTCATAACCTACTAGCTATGGAAATCGCTGGTCTCAAGGGCTCACGAGTGTACGCAGGTAGCTGGAGCGAATGGTGTGCCGATCCAAGTCGACCAGTAGCTCTTTAATGCAAGAGCGAAAGCAGGATGACAAGGCCAACGCCACCGGCAATCAAAATCGTTTGACGTAAGGACTCAGCCCAATGTGGGCGTCGGTGCATTTGTGGAATCAGATCGCTTACCGCAATATAAATAAAACTACTTGAGGCGATGACCAATAAGTAAGGCATTGCCGCATGAGCCCTCTCCAAAAAGAAGTAAGCCAATACGCCACCTAGTACCGCAGCTAAGCCACAAATAAAGTTGTATACCAAGGCACGAGTACGGGAAAATCCAGCATTTAGTAATACGATGAAATCGCCAATCTCCTGCGGAATCTCGTGAGCAATGATGGCAATCGCAGTAAAGATGCCCACCTGGTAATCCGCCATAAAGGCGGCAGCAATCAAAACACCATCAACAAAATTGTGAATGCCATCGCCGACCAGAATCATCCAACCGCTTCTACCCGCCACTTCTGCATCATGGCCATGGTGATGATCATGGCCATCCCCTTCGTGATGGTGACTATGACGCAATAAAGAAATTTTCTCAAGCAAGAAAAAGCCTAAGAGCCCTGCCAGCAAGGTGGCAAATAAGAGCTGAGGGTTCACGCCCGGCATCGTGAATGCTTCAGGTAATGAATGCAGCAAGGCGGTGGCCAGCAAAATACCAACTGACACACTCACCATACTGTTGACCATCTTTGATAGCAAAGACAAAGAAAAACTCGCGGCAATGAGAACGCTAGTAGTTCCCGCTAGCGCTGTTACCAACAAGATGGTTTGCAGTACTGACATAGGAATCAAGCAACCCCGTTTTGTTTAAACCAGGCAAGACATTTTTCCCAACCATCTTTTGCAGGACCTTCACGATAGGTAGCGCGGTAGTCTGCATGGAAGGCATGCGGTGCATCAGGATAAATTTCAAAACGAGATGCTTTGGCTGCTGGATTTTTGGAGGCTGCTTTTGCAAGCGCTTCACGCATTTGCTCAACACTTTCCAGAGAGATACCAGTATCAGCGCCGCCATATAAACCAAGCACTGGTGCCTTGAGATCAGCAGCGATATCGACTGGGTGGCGCGGGTTGCCCTCGGTTTTCTCACCGATGACACGACCATACCAAGCTACACCAGCCTTAACCTGAGGCAGTGTGGCCGATAGCCAAGTAATGCGACCACCCCAGCAAAATCCAGTAACGCCCACTTTTTTCAAGTTGCCACCGTTCTTGCCGGCCCACACTAAGGCTGCTTGCAAGTCATTGAGAACTTGAGTATCCCCAGTTGGAGCAACGATATTTTTTTGAATCTCGGCAATAGTGCCGTAAGTGTTCGGATCGCCAGCGCGCGTAAAGAATTCTGGGGCAATAGCCAAGTAACCTAATTTAGCAAAACGTCTTGTGACGTCTGCAATGTATTCATGCACACCAAAGATTTCGCTGGCAATAATCACAATCGGCAAACTGCCTTTGGCTTTTTCTGGACGTGAAACATAAGCAGGCATCTGAAAACTTCCCACTGGAATCATTTGCTCGCCCGCTTTAATGCCGGTGAAATCCGTTTCAATTGCTGCGGCCATGACTGGCTCAGAGGCAGCTACAAAACCAATTCCCATAGTGGTTGCGGTAATAGCGGAGGCTTTCATAAAACCTCTTCTATCGCTCAACACCATGTTTGAACCCTGATCTTTTTTAGTTGTCATCTCTTAGTCTCCTAATTTAGTGCGCTTCTTCCCAATTATCGCCAATCCCAATACCCACTACCAGCGGAACCTTCAGCTCAGCTACCTTGCACATCAAGTCAGGCAGTTTTGCTTGCAAAAGCTCTAGCTCATCCAGCGGCACGTCAAATACCAGCTCATCGTGGACCTGGAGCAACATGCGAGTCTTGAGCTGCTCTTTTTCCAACCAGTTTTCGACCGCAATCATAGCCAATTTAATCAAGTCAGCTGCCGTTCCCTGCATTGGCGCATTAATTGCGGCCCGCTCTGCACCCTGGCGGCGAGGACCGCTACTCTTAATTTCTGGGAGCCATAGACGCCTGCCAAAGACCGTCTCAACATAACCATTCTCCCTAGCCTCCAAGCGAGTGCGCTCCATATACTGAGCAACCCCTGGATAGCGATCAAAGTACTTAGCAATATAGTTTTGGGCTGCTGAGCGCTCAATACCTAAATTACCGGCTAGGCCAAAGGCACTCATGCCATAAATTAGGCCAAAGTTAATGACCTTGGCATAACGACGCTGCTCTGAATTAACGCTCTGGAGCGGTACGCCGAAAATCTCAGCGGCAGTTGCTTGGTGCACATCCTTACCAGCAGCGAATGCAGCTAATAAGTTTTCATCCTCTGCAATATGCGCCATGATGCGTAATTCAATTTGTGAATAGTCGGCCGAGAGCAACTTACAACCCTGGGCCGGAATAAACGCCTCCCGAATGCGACGACCCTCTTCCGTGCGCACAGGAATATTTTGCAAGTTCGGATCACTTGAAGCCAAACGCCCAGTCACCGCAGTCGCCTGAGAAAAACTCGTATGTACTCGTCCTGTTTTAGGATCCGCCATACGCGGGAGTTTCTCGATATAGGTCGACATCAATTTAGCAAGACTGCGGTAGTCCAAGATACGCGCAGGTAAGGGATAGTCTTCCGCCAACTTCTGCAACACTTCCTCGTCAGTCGATGGCGCACCGGATGGCGTCTTCTTAATGACAGGGAGCTCTAACTGCCCAAATAAAATCTCTGCGATCTGCTTGGGAGACTGAATATTAAATGGCTGTCCAGCTAACTTATGAATCTCACCCTCAAGAGCAAGCAGACGTTTGCCAACTTCTTGACCTTGCTGAGATAACAAGGCAGAGTCAATCCGAATGCCATTACGTTCCATGATGCCCAGAACCCGCATTGCTGGCATCTCGACATCTTCATAAATGTATAAAAGACCTGGACTTGTCTGAATTTGTGGCCATAGCATGTGATGCAAGCGCAAGGTAATGTCAGCATCTTCTGCTGCATAGTCTGCGGCGATCTTGAGATCAACTTGATCAAAGCCAATCTGGTGGACGCCTTTACCGCAGACCTCTTCATACTTAATGGTCTTCATACCGAGATGTCGCTCAGCTAAGTTATCCATATTGTGCGGCATATGCGACTCGAGCACATAAGATTCCAGCATGGTGTCAAAGGCAATGCCTTGCAAGGTGATGCCGTAGTTTGCAAAGATATGGCTGTCGTACTTCAGGTTTTGCCCTACCTTAAAATTGGTAGCGCTTTCTAGCCAGGGCTTCATGCGTGCCAAAACCAGTTCGCGGCTGAGCTGGGCCTCTCCATTGCGATGCGCTACTGGGATGTAACAAGCCTCCCCAGGGGTAACACAAAGCGAGATACCGACAAGCTCAGCAGCCAGTGCATCTAAGCTAGTAGTCTCGGTATCCACCGCCGTAAGATCAGCGCCCTCAATTTTTTTAATCCAACGATCTAGTGTTACCTCATCCACTACACACTCATAGTGTTTTGCAATCGCACCTTGCAGATCTGTTGTTTCTTGTGACAAGGCAGTTGTCGCTTCTGTAGCAGTGGGGCCAAATTTCTTGGCCTCGCTTTTTACACTTTCCTCTGAGTTGTTTTTTATGGGACTACCGGCTAAATCAAAGTTGCTGTTGGCTTCAGGAACAGTACCACCCAACTGCCTCTCCACATCACGCAACCAAGTCTTAAATGCGTAGCGCTCAAACAACTCACGCAATAGCGGTGCATCTTCTGGTTTCGCATGCAGGTCATCTAGGCCTGGCAGATGAGGTGATAAATCGCAATCGGTTTTGACGGTAATGAGTTGACGCGCTTGTGGCAGCCACTCCAAACTATTTCGCAAGTTCTCGCCAACAACACCCTTCACTTGGTCGGCGTTTGCCATCAAGTTGTCTAAGTCACCAAATTCAGCCAACCATTTGTTTGCCGTTTTAGGACCGGCTTTAGGAACACCCGGTACGTTATCAACCGTATCACCAATGATGGAAAGGTAATCTACGATGCGCTCCGGAGGTACGCCGAATTTTTCAATCACACCATTGATATCCAATTTCTCATTGGTCATCGTATTAATTAAGGTGACTGAAGCATTCACTAACTGAGCCAAATCTTTGTCGCCAGTAGAAATAATTGTTTCCCAGCCAGCTTGGGTTGCTTGGCTAGCTAAGGTGGCAATCACATCATCGGCCTCAACCCCAGAAACCATCAATACCGGCCAGCCCAAAGCTTTCACCATCGCATGGATCGGCTCAATCTGCCTTACCAAATCTTCAGGCATGGGGGAGCGATGCGCTTTGTACTCGGGGTACATTTCATCACGGAATGTCTTACCTTTGGCGTCAAAAACACAGGCAATGTGATCAGCCTTGAGTTCTAAGCGAGCTCGGCGCATCATATTTACCATCCCATAGATAGCCCCCGTTGGGTCGCCTGCCCCATTTCTGAGGTCTGGCATGGCATGAAAGGCGCGATAGAGGTAGCTAGAGCCGTCTACCAACAAGAGTCTATGTTTAGTCATACCGCAATCGTACAATCTAGTTGCTAACTGCCTACATATCAGGCTCAAATCCTCCTGAAAAGAGGCCTATAAAGGTGAAAAATGATGCACGCTCTAACTAACTTACTCCACGCTTCTGTGAGCCAAACCCTTGTTCTAACAAGCTTTTTAGTGGCTTTTGCCTCTTTTGGCCTGCATACAGCGCACGCCCAAAATAATTCTCAAGCGCTGAGCCCCTCCGAGTTGCAGCGCATCAATAATCAGCCCTTAGCGCCGCCAGTGAGCGCTTCTCAGGTAACCAATACGCCCGAGGGTCGCAAACCGAGCTTTCAGCACAAAGAAGCCACTGGTACTGAAATTACCGAATACAAAGATACCAATGCGCCTACTCAGGTGGATGTGAAGACACGCTATACCAGCTACGAAATGGCGCCCCCAGCAACAGTGATGCCTGGCGTACCAAAAGAAACTGACCTGATCAGCGTACCGAGTATCAGAGTTCCTTTTTAGTCTTTACTCATGGCCGTTTTCACCCCCATTGAACTAAGTGATATCTCTGCTTGGATCTCAAGCGACTTTGATATTGGGCAGGTCATCGATATTCGTGGAATTCATGGTGGGATTGAGAACTCCAATTTCTTTCTCGATACTGAGAAAAATGGCAAGAAACAAGAATATGTTCTGACGATTTTTGAAAGACTATCGGCAGAGCAACTTCCATACTACCTAGAGCTAATGCGCCATTTGGCGAATAAAAGTATTCCCGTACCTAAGCCGCTTGAAAATAAACAGGGGCAAATTTTATTTACACTCAAAGGTAAGCCTGCAGCCATTGTGAGCAAGCTTCCCGGCCTTTCTATGCTCGCACCCGAAGCCAAGCATTGCGCCCTGGTTGGCGAGTATTTAGCCAAAATGCATTTGGCCAGCAGCGACTTTAAGCTCACCCAAGAGAATCTTCGCAGTCTTACTTGGTGGCAAAAAACAGTTCCGCAAGTGTTGTCACACTTAAGTGACACACAAAAAGAATTGCTGACTAGCGAGCTCGCAACTCAAGAGCAATTCTTTGCCTCTGAAGCCTATAAATCATTGCCACAAGGGGCAAGTCATTGCGATCTCTTTAGGGATAACGTGCTATTTGATCCTCAAGGCGCAAGCGATTGCTCTCAAGATCAGCTGGGTGGTTTCTTCGACTTTTATTTCGCTGGAACAGATAAGTGGTTATTTGATTTAGCAGTTACTGCAAATGACTGGTGCCTTGCTGACAACAAACAAGATTTAGATCCTGCTCGCTTCAAGGCGCTGATGGATGCCTATCAGGCTGTTCGCCCACTCACTAGTGAAGAACAAGCAAGCTGGCCCCTGATGGTGCGGGCTGCAGCTCTGCGTTTTTGGATCTCCCGACTGTGGGATTTTTATTTGCCACGTGATGCGCAAATGCTCACCCCGCATGACCCTCGTCATTTCGAAAATATTCTTTTAAGTCGCAAGGCAATATGAAACTCAATTCCGTCACTCCAAAAGAGGGTTATACCTGGATACGTCAAGGCATTTGGCTTTTTAAACAAAATCCTTTGGGTTTTTTAATGCTGGTATTCATGTACATATTTGCAGCGCAACTTGCAGTACTCGTACCCGTGATTGGTATTTTTGCCGTCTTATTACTCACGCCTACTTTATCAGTAGGCTTTATGACCGCCTGCCGCCTAGCGATTCAAAAAGAACGTATTCGACCCTCGGTATACGTGATTGCACTGCAATCGACCCCCTTGATTCGCAAACGCATTCTCCAATTGGGTTTGGTCTACGCCGCACTCATACTTGCTCTCAGCTTTATCTTAAGCTTGTTGGTAGATTTTGAGTTGCTCATTCCACTAATGACTAACGAAAAGCCGATTACCTCAGAAGCCATCAATCAGATTTACCTGATTCTCTTTTTTGGCGGCATTCTTTATGTGCCAGTGGCAATGTTGATGTGGTTTTCTCCCGTGCTCGTTGCTTGGGCTGATATGTCTATAGCGCAAGCACTCTTTTCCAGTGCTGTTGCTTGCTGGACCAATCGGGGCGCATTCTTTTTATATCTCGCAATTTGGGGTGGAATCTTAATCGCTATTCCTCTAACGATTGGCTCTATTTTTGATGCTCTCGACTTAGGTCAAGCCGCATCATTCATCATCGCCCCTATTTCCATGGCGGGGCTCACTGTGATGCACTGCTCTTTCTTCGCTACCTGGAAGGCATGCTTTGCTGAAAAAGAAGCGGCTACTTTAATCGCTTAATCTATCGCAGCTAGCTTAGCAATGCTGAGCTGAAGCCATTTAACGCCATGGCGCTTGAAATTCACCTGAGCACGTGCATCAGCATCATTACCCTCGAGGCCTGTAACGCGCCCTTCACCAAACTTGGTATGGAATACATTTTGGCCAATCGTAAATGGGTAGTTGCCGCGTGGTGGCGAGGCCATTCTGGTCACGGCGGTTGAGGCAGATCCTACTCGGCCAATTTGCCTTGCAGGTCGCTCACGCTCATTACTACTGTCAAAGAAATCATTCGATCCAAACTCGCGCTGACGCGTATAGCCATCTTGCCAAGTCGACTCTGAGCGGCCGCCATTTCCACTACTAGTACCACCCCAACGGGCATCTTTCACTTTGGGAGTGAGCCACTTCAGTGAATCCGATGGCAACTCTTCCAAGAAACGAGACGGCATGTTGTAGCGAACTTGGCCATGCAACATCCGTGACTGGGTATGAGATAGGTAGAGACGCTCTTTTGCGCGAGTAATCGCAACATACATTAAGCGTCGTTCTTCTTCCAAACCATGCTGCTCATTAATACTGTTCTCATGTGGGAACAAGCCCTCTTCTAAGCCAGTAATAAATACAGAGATGAACTCCAAGCCTTTGGCAGAGTGCACCGTCATCAGCTGCACAGCGTCTTGGCCTGCCTGAGCTTGGTTATCACCGGCCTCAAGTGAAGCATGCGAGAGGAATGCGGCTAATGGTGAGACCTCGACTACACCAGGCGCATTCTCACCCGGTAGTGTGGCGGCAGTGGCATCCTGACCATAACCTTCTTCCGCAATAAATGCGGTTGCAGCGTTAATTAATTCTTGTAAGTTTTCTACGCGGTCCTGGCCTTCGCGCTCTGAGAGGTAGTGCTGAATCAAGCCACTATTTTGAATCACGAATTCCACTGTCTCAGGCAATGTGTTGTGACGAGTAGCTTCACGCATATGATCAACGAGGCGCACAAAGCCACCCAAGGAGGCGCCAGCTTTGCCATCCAATGTCGATGCCGCCAAATACAAAGAACTGTTTTGTGTACGAGCTGCATCTTGCACAGCTTCAATCGATCTCGCCCCAATACCGCGTGTTGGGAAATTGACCACGCGGGAGAAGGAGGTGTCATCATTTGGATTTTCTAGCAGACGTAAATACGCTAAGGCATGCTTAATTTCAGCTCGCTCGAAGAATCGTAGTCCACCATAAACCCGATACGGAATCGCTGCAGAAAATAAGGCGTGCTCGATGATTCGTGATTGAGCATTACTGCGATAGAGCAAAGCAATTTCAGTACGCTTGATGCCGCTATTCACTAAAGCTTTGATTTCATCTACAAGCCAGGCAGCTTCAGCGTGATCACTCGGCGCATCATAGATGCGCACTGGCTCACCATGACCTGCATCGGTACGCAAGTTTTTACCAAGACGATCTGTATTGTTAGAAATGAGGTAATTGGCTGTATCCAAGATATGACCATGCGAGCGGTAGTTCTGCTCAAGCTTGACCATCATCGGGTGATATTGCTTTTCATACAGACGCATGTTCTCCACATCTGCGCCGCGGAAAGCATAAATACTCTGATCATCATCGCCTACCGCAAAAACTGCACTGCTTCCCATGCCGCTGACATTGACGCGACTAGCATCGTGACCAGAGAGTAATTTGAGCCAAGCGTATTGCAAGGCATTGGTATCTTGAAACTCATCAATCAAAATATGCCGGAAGCGTTCTTGGTAATGCGTCCGAATAGCCTCGTTATGTTTGAGCAACTCATAGCTACGTAATAGGAGTTCAGCAAAGTCAACTACACCCTCACGCTGGCATTGCTCGTCATAAGCCTCGTACAACTGGGCCATCTTGGCCTGAAAATCATCCCCTACCGATAATTCTTTGGCACGCTGACCACGCTCTTTGGCGTGGGCAATGAAGTATTGCAACTGCTTAGGGGGGTATTTCTCATCATCGACCTTTAAGCCCTTCAAAAGTCGCTTAATGGCGGAAAGCTGATCCTGGGTATCCAAAATCTGAAAAGTAGACGGTAAACCTGCTTCTTTGTGGTGCGCACGCAATAAACGGTTACAAAGACCATGAAAAGTGCCAATCCACATGCCTCGGGTGTTAATCGGCAACATGGCGCTCAGACGCAACATCATCTCTTTAGCGGCCTTATTGGTAAAGGTCACCGCCAGGACACCAATAGGTGAAACCTGACCTGTTTGGATCAACCAAGCTATACGGGTCGTCAGGACGCGGGTTTTTCCACTACCAGCGCCAGCCAAAATCAGGGCTGACTGGGCCTGGCCATTTTCATTTACCGGCGGGAGGGTCACTGCCTCGCGTTGTTCTGGATTAAGGTTTGCGAGTAGGTCTGAGTACATCGCCCCAATTATAATTTGCCTCTTATGCCAAATGCTTCGAATACCCCTAATTTACCCACTTCCCCTAACTCTCCAATAGCGAGTTCTGTAGACGACCTAGCCAAATCCTACGAACCCGCCCCAATTGAAGCTTATTGGGGTCTAGAGTGGGAACGCCGAGGTATTGCCGACGCCACCCTAGATGAGGGCAAGGGCGATTTCTCGATTCAGCTGCCGCCACCAAATGTGACGGGCACACTGCACATGGGTCACGCTTTTAATCAAACCATCATGGATGGCCTGGTACGTCATGCCCGCATGTCTGGCAAAAATACTTTGTGGGTTCCGGGTACAGACCATGCCGGTATCGCTACACAAATCGTCGTTGAGCGTCAACTCGATGCTCAGAAAATCTCTCGCCATGATTTAGGTCGTGAGAAATTCTTGGAAAAAGTGTGGGAGTGGAAAGAAACTTCCGGCAATACCATTACTCGTCAGATTCGTCGCTTAGGTGCCTCAATTGATTGGGGTAAAGAATATTTCACGATGGACAGCAAGATGTCCAAAGCGGTTGTCGAAGTATTTGTTCGTTTACATGAGCAAGGATTAATTTACCGCGGTAAACGTTTAGTGAACTGGGATCCAGTTTTAGGAACTGCGGTCTCTGACTTAGAAGTGGTGAGCGAAGAAGAAGATGGCTCGATGTGGCACATTCGCTATCCATTAGCCGATGGCTCCGGACACCTGACCGTTGCTACCACGCGCCCAGAGACTTTATTGGGTGACGTAGCCGTCATGGTCAATCCAGAAGACGAGCGCTACAAATACCTCATTGGTAAGTCAGTACAGCTACCGCTGTGCAATCGCGAGATTCCGATTATTGCGGATGACTATGTTGATTTAGCTTTTGGTACCGGCGTGGTTAAAGTGACACCTGCGCATGACTTCAATGACTATGCTGTTGGACAACGCCATCAGTTGCCACTCATCAATATCTTGACTCTCGATGCCAAGATTAATGAGAATGCACCTGTGGTATATCAAGGTCTTGAGCGCTTTGCTGCCCGCAAAAAAATCGTTTCTGACTTAGATGCAGCTGGCCTATTAGAAAAAGTGCAGCCACATAAATTAATGGTGCCACGTGGCGATCGCACCCAAACCATCATTGAGCCAATGCTCACTGACCAATGGTTTGTCGCGGTATCTAAACCAAGTCCAGATAACAAATATCAACCAGGCTCCTCTATTGCTGGCGCAGCGCTAGATGCAGTAAAAAATGGTGGCATTAAGCTCGTTCCAGAAAACTGGATTAGTACCTACTCTCAGTGGTTAGAAAACATTCAGGACTGGTGCATCTCTCGACAACTCTGGTGGGGACATCAAATCCCTGCTTGGTATGGTGAGGATGGTCAAATTTTCGTAGCGCGCTCTGAAGAAGAAGCGAAAGTGAAGGCTAGTGCTGCCGGTTATAGCGGCCAACTCAATCGCGACCCCGATGTCTTAGATACCTGGTTTAGCTCTGCACTGGTGCCATTTAGTTCATTAGGCTGGCCTGAAGAAACGCCTGCACTCAATCACTTCTTGCCATCCTCAGTATTGGTGACCGGTTTTGACATCATCTTCTTCTGGGTAGCCAGAATGGTCATGATGACTTGCCACTTCACTGGCAAAGTGCCTTTCCATACCGTGTACGTACACGGCTTAGTCCGTGATGCTGAAGGTCAGAAAATGAGTAAATCCAAAGGAAATACTTTGGATCCAATCGATTTAATTGATGGCATCAAGATTGAAGACTTAGTTGCCAAGCGCACTACTGGCTTGATGAATCCTAAGCAAGCAGAAAGTATTGGTAAAAAAACGAAGAAAGAGTTTCCGGAAGGGATTCCTGCATTTGGTACGGATGCCCTACGCTTTACCTTCGCCTCACTCGCGTCACTGGGTCGAAATATTAATTTTGATCAGAAGCGCTGTGAAGGCTATCGCAACTTCTGCAACAAACTCTGGAATGCCACTCGCTTTGTGCTCATGAATTGCCCTGGCAATAATGAAGATAATGGCTTTGCGCCGTGCGACAAGCAATGTGGCCCAGAAGGGTATCTCGACTTTTCAGCAGCAGATCGTTGGATTGTTTCTCAACTGCAAAGAACCGAAGCTGATGTTGCTAAAGGCTTCCAAAACTATCGCTTTGACAACATTGCTACGAGCATCTATCAATTTGTTTGGGATGAATACTGCGATTGGTATCTAGAGTTAGCCAAGGTACAGCTCCAGACTGGAACGCCTGCACAGCAACGCGCCACTCGCCGCACTCTCTTGCGTGTTTTAGAAACCATCTTGCGCATGGCTCATCCACTGATTCCATTTATTACTGAAACCCTCTGGCAAACCGTTGGGCCGAAGGTTGGTAAAGAGCTGGCTAAACAAGATAAGCAAACCATTGCGCTCCAGCCATACCCAGTTGCTCAACTCGATAAGATTGATGAGCAAAGCGAAGCTTGGGTAGCCCAGATTAAATCGATTGTGGATGCTTGCCGTAATCTACGCGGCGAGATGCAAGTCTCTCCCGCACTGAAGGTGCCTCTCTGGATTAGTGGGCCGCAAGATTTCTTGGAAAAGGTAAGTCCCTACCTGACTGCTTTAGCCAAGCTATCTGAGGTCAAAATCTACGATGATGAGTCTGCTTTAGAAAAGGATGCCCCTGGCGCACCAATAGCCCTAGTTGGCAATCTGAAGTTATTACTCAAAATTGAGGTGGATGTGGCAGCTGAGAGAATTCGCCTAAGCAAAGAAATTGAGCGCCTAGCTAGTGAGATCACCAAAGCACGCAGCAAACTTGGTAACGAAAGCTTTGTAGCCCGCGCCCCAGAAGAGGTGGTAGCTCAAGAAAAGCAACGTCTTGCTGGTTTTGAGCAAAACCATGAGAAGCTTGTTGCACAATTAGAACGACTGAAATAAAACATCAATAAAACTGATCGGAATTGCAATGCCATTAAGCACTAAAGCCGTTACTAAAGCCGTCTTCCCCGTTGCAGGTTTGGGCACACGCTTTTTACCAGCCACCAAGGCTAGCCCGAAAGAGATGCTCAATGTCGTGGATAAACCACTCATTCAGTACGCGGTTGAGGAAGCGATTGCTGCTGGTATTACCGAAATGATTTTTGTAACTGGTCGTAGTAAGCGTGCAATTGAGGATCACTTTGATAAAGCTTATGAATTAGAGGCTGAACTCGAAGCCAAAAATAAAACTGCTTTACTGGAGATTGTTCGTAGCGTCAAACCCAGCCATGTAGATTGCGTTTATGTTCGCCAACCAGAAGCACTAGGTTTAGGGCACGCCGTCCTATGCGCAGAAAAGCTCGTACGTGATGAGCCTTTTGCCATCATCCTGGCAGATGACTTACTCGATGGCCAACCACCAGTACTCAAGCAAATGCTCAAAGTATTTGATGAGCAAAATGGTTCCGTCTTAGCGGTGGAAAAAATTGATCCCTCTAAAAGTAGCTCCTACGGCATTATTTCTGGAGCAGAAGTATCCAAGGGCATCTATCACTTAAATGGCATTGTAGAAAAGCCACAGCCTAAGGATGCGCCATCCAACCTAGCGGTAGTGGGTCGCTATGTTCTGTCTTCAGATATCTTTAATCACATTCGTAATCTGAAGCCCGGTGCTGGCGGTGAAATCCAGCTCACTGATGCGATCGCCTCTTTACTCAAAGAAGAGCCTGTATTTGCTTATGAATACGATGGCGTGCGCTATGACTGCGGTAGCAAGCTTGGCTACCTCAAGGCTTCAGTAGAATTTGCTTTGCGGCATCCAGAAGTCAGTACCGAGTTTGCAGCTTACTTAAAGAGCCGTTCTTTAAGCTAGGGTTCACAGCCAATCTCCAAGGTGAGAAAAGCAAAAAGGCAGAAATTACTTCTGCCTTTTTCTTTAGTGCCGAGTATTTCGGTACGCCTTATCTTCTCTTAAGAAAGAAAACCAATACGTCACCCTCAGTAGTGCTGGAAAGTAGTTCATTACCAGTCTGCTTTGCAAATGCAGGAAAGTCATGCGCAGCACCAGCATCTGTGGCCTTTACTTTCAAAACCTCGCCTGATTGCATAGTCGCTAAGGCCTTCTTAGTGCGCAAGATGGGAAGCGGGCAATTCATGCCAATCGCATCAACCTCAAGATTAAATTCGATGACATCGCTCATTTAGATGCCACCCAATCTTTTACGCCAGCCAATGCCGCACCTAATTTACTTGGATCAGTACCGCCGGCCATCGCCATCTCCGGCTTACCGCCGCCCTTACCGCCAACTTGCTGGGCGACGAAGTTCACTAAGTCACCTGCTTTAACTTTAGCAATCGAATCTGCAGTCACACCAGCAATCAAGCTGACCTTGTCACCCTGCACTGAAGCCAAGACAATTGCTGCAGTCTTTAACTTTCCTTTCAGGGCATCCATAGTCTCGCGCAAGACTTGAGCATCTGCGCCATCTAAGCGCACTGCCAATACTTTGATGCCATTGATATCAACTGCTTGCGTTGCTAACTCATCGCCTTGGCTAGCAGCGAGTTTGGAGTTGACCTTATCTAGCTCACGCTCAGCCTGACGCAAACTATCTTGAAGTTGAGTAACGCGACTCACTAAATCACCAGGGTGAGTTTTCAGTACCGCAGCAGCTTCATTAATTTTATCTTCTAAGCCTTGCAAGAAGTTCAAGGCATTTTTGCCGGTCACCGCCTCAACACGACGGATGCCAGCCGCTACACCACCTTCAGACACAATCTTCAAGCTACCGATATCACCCGTACGTCCAACGTGAGTTCCGCCGCACAACTCTCTAGAGCTACCGATTTCTAGTACGCGCACTTCGTCTGCATACTTTTCGCCGAAGAGCATCGTGGCACCGGTTTTCTGAGCATCGTCTAAGGACATCACTTTTCCGGAGGTCGCGGTATTTGCCAAAATCTCGGCGTTCACAATACCTTCTACCCGACGAATTTCTTGTGCAGTAATGGGTGCGTTATGAGTAAAGTCAAAGCGGGTTTTAGTGGCATCCACCAAAGATCCTTTTTGCTGTACGTGATCACCCAATACTTCACGCAAGGCTTTATGCAAAATATGAGTCGCACTATGGTTACGCATGGTTTCAGTTCTTTGTTCTATATCCACCAAGGCGTTGATTGCGTCGCCAACCTTGAGCTCCCCCTCTTGCACTTCGCCCTGATGTCCAAAAACATCTGCCTGAATCTTGAAGGTATCTTCAACTGCAAAACGTACCGCTTCATTACGCAACTCACCTTTATCGCCAACCTGTCCACCAGACTCGGCATAGAAAGGGGTGTTATCTAAAACGACCACTGCGGCATCACCAGCCTTGACAGACTGCACTGCAGATCCGTCAACATAAAGGGCAGTGACTTTGGCGCCCTCATGCTTCAAGGTGTCGTAGCCATGGAACTGGGTTGGCTTACCGGAATACTCCAATCCTTGAGCCACCTTGAACTTACCAGCTGCTCTTGCTTGATCACGCTGCTTTTGCATTGCCAAGTCGAAACCTTCTGCATCGACAGTGACATCGCGCTCACGGCACACGTCAGCAGTGAGGTCCAATGGGAAGCCAAAGGTATCGTGCAAGCGGAAGGCAGTTTCACCATCAAGTGTCTTGGTGCCACCAGCAAGCGCAGTCTCTAAAATCTCCATACCGTTAGCGATTGTCTGGAAGAAACGCTCTTCCTCCTGCTTAATCACTTCACTCACTTTATCTTTCGCTGCCTGCAACTCTGGATAAGCCTGACCCATCTCTTTTACGAGAGCGGGGACGAGTTGATAAAAGAAAGGTTTGCGTGCGCCCAATTTATAACCGTGACGAATCGCGCGGCGCGTAATACGACGCAAAACATAACCACGACCAGCATTACCTGGAATCACACCATCCACCACAATAAAACTACAGGCGCGAATGTGATCCGCAATGACTTTGAGAGACGGGCTAGTTGGATCGCAATTCTCACCACCAGCTAAATCAACTGCTTCTTTGGCCGCTTTGAGCAAATTCACAAAGAGGTCAATCTCATAGTTCGAGTGCACATGCTGCAACACTGCCGCAATACGCTCAAGGCCCATGCCGGTATCGACGCTCGGCTTAGGCAATGGATTCATTTTACCCGCTTCATCGCGATTGAACTGCATGAATACGTTATTCCAAATCTCAATATAGCGATCGCCATCTTCATCAGGGCTACCAGGAGGGCCGCCAGCAATATGTGGGCCGTGGTCATAGAAGATTTCAGTACAGGGGCCGCAGGGCCCTGTATCGCCCATCATCCAGAAGTTATCTGAAGCGTAACGAGCACCTTTGTTGTCGCCTATACGAATAATGCGCTCAACTGGAACGCCGATTTGCTTGTTCCAAATCTCATAAGCCTCATCGTCTTCCGCATAAACGGTGACGAGCAGCTTTTCTTCTGGCAGCTTAAAGACTTCCGTCAATAGGCCCCAAGCAAACTGAATGGCATCTTTCTTGAAGTAATCCCCAAATGAGAAGTTCCCCAACATTTCAAAGAAGGTGTGATGACGGGCTGTGTAACCAACGTTATCTAAGTCATTATGTTTGCCGCCAGCACGAATACATTTCTGGGCGGTGGTAGCTCGGTTATAGGGGCGCTTATCAAAGCCTAAAAATACGTCCTTAAACTGATTCATCCCCGCATTGGTAAATAACAGGGTTGGGTCGTCTCCAGGCACCACAGGGCTGGATGGGACAATTTGATGGCCTTTTTGGGCGAAGTAGTCCAGGTACGCCTGGCGAATTTGAGAGACTTTCATACGAATAATTATCGCATTGGCACTTGTCGGGGGCAAACCCTTGGTAAAGCACCTCAATCCTGCCTTACAATCCCGTAACGTTAATAAATAGATCGACCTTTAAGTCGATATAAGGAGCTCAACTTGAAAATTCGCAATCAACGGGATTTTGGTGCTGGAATCATGTATATGGTTATCGGCCTGTTCTTCACCATAGTGGCCACTCAGTACCCTATGGGTACAGCCGCAAAAATGGGTCCTGGCTACTTTCCATTTTGGCTTGGCATATTGATGACGCTTCTAGGACTCCTAGTACTGGTTAAATCCATGGGCGCCAAAGCTGCTATCGAATCTATCCCTAAATTCAATTGGAAGATTATTGGGCAAATTACTGGTGCAGTAGTCCTTTACGGCTTGCTGCTACCTAAAATGGGCTTCTTAGTGGCTGTAGTGGTTCTGGTATTTGTATCAGCGAGCGCAAGTAAGGAATTTACCTGGAAAGGCACCACAATTAACGCCGCCTTTTTAGTGACCTTCACTTACTCAGTCTTCGTTTTGGGTCTTAAGCTTCAGTTCCCACTACTACCTTTCTTCTTACAACAATAACGAACCGGGACTCTAAAAATGGATTTATTTGCTAATTTAGCGCTCGGTTTCGACACAGCGTTTACCTTACAAAACCTGATGTACTGCCTGATTGGCTGTATTTTGGGTACCTTGATTGGTGTTTTGCCAGGCTTAGGCCCAATTGCAACCATTGCGATGCTCTTGCCAGCCACCTACGCATTACCTCCAATTGCCGCTTTGATTATGTTGGCAGGTATTTACTACGGCTCGCAGTACGGTGGCTCTACTACTGCGATTTTGCTCAACATACCAGGGGAAACGTCCTCGGTAGTGACGGCGATTGACGGCTACCAAATGGCCAGAAATGGTCGAGCAGGTGTAGCCCTCTTTACTGCTGGCATGGGTTCATTCTTTGCTGGTTGCGTAGCAACACTGGTTTTGGCTGCATTTGCTGCACCACTCTCCCAGCTGGCATTTAAGTTCGGTCCCGCTGAGTACTTCTCCTTAATGGTTCTTGGATTGATTGGTGCGGTCGTACTAGCCTCAGGCTCTTTAATCAAGGCGATCGGCATGATCATCCTTGGCCTCTTGATGGGCTTGATCGGTACTGACGTGAACTCTGGCGTATCACGCTATGCTTTTGACATCCCTGAATTAAGTGACGGCATTGGATTCGTAGCCGTTGCCATGGGTGTCTTTGGCTTTGCAGAAATTATGGGTAATCTGGAAAAGACGGGTGATGACGAGGGCTTCCTAAACAAACTCACCACCATGATGCCGACCAAGACTGATATCAAGCGCATGATTCCTTCGATCTTGCGCGGCACAACTATTGGCTCCATTCTGGGCATTCTGCCAGGCGGCGGTGCTGCTTTGGCAGCGTTTGGCGCTTACTCAGTTGAAAAGAAATCCTCCAAGTACAGCCATGAGTTTGGCAAGGGTGCGATTGAGGGTGTAGCAGGTCCTGAAGCAGCAAATAATGCTGCTGCTCAAACCTCTTTCATCCCTTTACTGACCTTAGGTATCCCACCGAATGCTGTGATGGCCTTGATGGTTGGTGCGATGACAATTCATAACATTCAGCCTGGACCACAAGTCATGACCAGCAACCCAGCCTTGTTCTGGGGTCTGATTGCCTCGATGTGGATTGGTAACGTGATGTTGATTCTCTTGAACTTGCCACTCATCGGTATTTGGGTCAAGCTCTTGAAGATTCCTTATCGCTTTCTCTACCCAGCAATTTTGGTGTTCTGCTGTATCGGTGTGTACACCGTCAACAACACTGTATTTGACGTTTATGTCACTGCAGCCTTTGGTTTAATTGGTTACCTCTTCTTCAAGTTGGGTTGCGAGCCACCCCCATTGCTCTTAGGCTTCGTACTTGGGCCAATGATGGAGGAGAATTTCCGTCGTGCCCTCTTGTTATCACGCGGTGACTTCACAACCTTCTTAACCCGCCCACTCTCTTTAGGCTTGCTCATCGCAGCAGCCCTATTGGTTGTGATCGTGGCCTTGCCAGCGGTTAAGAAAACCCGTGAAGAGGCTTTCGTAGAGGAGTAATTCTCGAGCGCCTCCCATAAATGAGCCCGCAGCAGTTTGCGGGCTTTTTCTTTACAGGCGGGGGTTTTCTCTACAATGGGCGCATGTCCCAAGATAGCAAACCATCTAAATCGCCTGCCGGCACTCTTGCTGAGCCCTCTAATTTTTTGCGCCAAATCATTGATCATGACCTGGCAAGTGGCGCCTACCAGAACCGCAGCAATCGAGATGGTCAAGCTATCCCTTCGATCATTACGCGCTTTCCACCAGAGCCCAATGGCTATCTTCATATTGGCCATGCTAAAAGTATTTGCTTGAACTTTGGCTTAGCGGCTGATTACAACAATCAAGCAGGTGGTGCGCGTTGCAATATGCGCTTGGATGACACCAATCCAGTCAAAGAAGATATTGAGTACGCCGATAGTATTTTGGATGCGGTGAAATGGCTTGGCTTTGATTGGGGCACACATCTGTATCACGCTAGTGATTACTTTGATCAACTGTATGCGTTTGCCGAAATTCTGATTCAGAACGGCAAAGCCTATGTTGATAGTCAGAGTGCGGAAGATATTCACACTAATCGTGGCAACTTCGGCCAAGCTGGAAAAAATAGTCCGTATCGCGATCGCACGCCCGATGAGAGCCTCGCTTTATTTCGCGAGATGCGTGATAGTAAATATAAAGATGGTGAGCATGTACTGCGCCTGAAGATTGATATGGCGCATCCGAATATTGTGATGCGTGATCCTGTGGTCTATCGCATTCGCCATGTAGATCACCACCGCACTGGTAGTAAGTGGTGTATCTATCCTTTATATGATTTCACACACTGCATTTCTGATGCCCTAGAAAATGTTTCGCACTCTATTTGTACTCTGGAGTTTGAAAATAATCGTCCGCTCTACGATTGGATTGTTGCCTCATTAGCGGAGCTAGGAATCTTCAAAAATCCTGTTCCACATCAATATGAATTCGCCCGCCTCAATTTAACTTACACCATCACTAGCAAGCGCAAGCTCTTGCAATTGGTAGAAGAAAAACATGTGGATGGCTGGGATGATCCGCGCATGCCAACCATCGTAGGTATTCGTCGTAGGGGCTACACACCAGATAGCATACGTTTGTTCTGTGAACGCATTGGGGTTTCTAAAGCGGATAGTTGGATTGACATGAGCACCCTAGATCAAGCCTTACGGGATGATCTTGAGGCCAAGGCCCCTCGGGCTACAGCGGTTCTGAAGCCACTCAAACTCGTGATTGATAATTTTGATGCATCCGCGAGTGAACCTTGCTCAGCCCCCCGCCATCCACAGCATCCCGAGTGGGGCAATCGCGAGTTTCATTTCACAAAAGAATTGTGGATTGAAGAAGATGATTTTATGAAAGAGCCCGTCAAGGGGTTCTTCAGACTCTACCCACCCATTGGCGATCAAGCTGGTGGACGCGTGCGTCTGCGTCATGGCTTTGTGATTGAGTGCACCGGATTTGAAGCAGATGCTAATGGCAAGGTGATTCAAGTTAATGCGACTCACTTCCCAGATAGTAAGAGCGGCACCCCCGGCTCAAATAATTACAAGGTCAAGGGCAATATTCATTGGGTCAGTGTGGCGGAAGCTGTGCCTGCACAAGTTCGCCTCTATGACTACCTGTTTAATGATCCACATCCCGATAGTGGCGATAAAAATTTCCTTGACGCAATTAATCCTCACTCGAAGCAAATGATTACTGCCTACTTAGAGCCTTGCATGAAAGACGCTAAAGCAGAAGATCGCTTTCAGTTTGAGCGTCATGGTTACTTTGTTGCGGATCAAAGCGATTCAAAACCAGGGCAACCGGTATTTAATCGTACGGTCGGACTTAAGGATTCTTGGAAATAGTTTTTAAAAACTCGGCAACGCTGGGATAGCGTAGCGGGGTCTTTAATTCCGAGAGCCGCGCATTCGTTACGCGCCGAGACTCCCGCATAAACGACCAGAGCATAGGGGATACGATTTTCTCCAACTGCTCAGCTGGCAATCTGGGTGGTCGCTTCAAACCAAACGCATCAGCCACTTCATCAAAGTAATCACCCATCTTGGTTTCACCACCGTCACAGGCGTTAATGACACGCTGTGGCTTGCCGTGATAAACAGCAGCACAAACCAATCTTGCCAAGTCATCACTTTGTATGTGGTTTGAGTAAGCATCGTCGGCTGGATTTAAGGCGGGCGTGCCGGCCTGTATGCGCTCAACTGGCAATCGGTCAGCAGCATAAATACCTGGTACTCGCAGAACAGTCAGGGCGACTCCATGAGCTGGCGCCCAAAGACGTAGGCAGTTTTCAGCATCTACCCGCCGCTTGGCTCGCTCGCTTTGGGGCTTAACTGGTGTCACTTCACTTACCTTGGCGCCTGCTTGATCACCATAAACACCCGTTGTACTCACATAAATCAGGCGCCCAACAGTATCAGAGCCTTGGGCTAAAATTCGGAGGAGGTTGCGAGTTCGGCAATCACGATGACCTGTATTTTGGGGTGGTGCCAAGTGGATCACGGTTTGCGCTAATCCACTTAAACGCCACAAGCTATCGGGCTTATCCAGATCCCCCAAAATCGGAATCGCGCCAACCGCTCTCAACTCCTGAAAACGGGTTTTCTGGGAAGTTAAGGCATATACACGATGACTTCGAGCGAGTTGCTTGGCAACACGTAGACCAATGTCACCACAGCCAACGATCAGGATTCGAGATTTACCAAAAGATTGCATAGATCACATCGTAACGATTTATTGAAAGGAATGAGAGTGTCTTATCAAGTCACGCTCAAGGCGAGCGGCAAACAATTTACTGTCCAGAAGGATGAGACACTCCTGGAGGCAGCCTTACAGCAGGGCATCACCCTGCCCTATGGTTGTAAAAATGGTGCTTGTGGATCCTGTAAAGGCAAGATTCTAGAAGGTCAGGTAGAGCATGGTCAGCATAGTGCTGCCGCCCTCAGTCCGACTGATGAAGCCGCCGGTGGCACCCTGTTTTGCTGCGCCCATCCTAAATCAGACCTGCTCATTGAAGCTCGTGAAGTTCAGGGTGCGGGTGATATCGCCATTCGGAAAGTGCCTTGTCGCGTGAACACTATTACAAAACCGAGCGCAGATGTGGCCATTCTGCAATTACAGTTACCAGCTGCCGAGCGCTTTCAATTTCTGGCTGGGCAATATTTAGAGTTTCTACTCAAAGATGGTCAGCGCCGCGCTTATTCCATTGCTAATGCACCAGATCAAGACGGCCCTCTCGAGCTACATGTTCGCCATTTACCCGGCGGTCTTTTTACTGACTTTGTCTTTGGAGCAAAAGACCCCGCCTTAAAAGAAAAAGATATCCTCCGCTTTGAAGGGCCATTAGGTAGCTTCTTCTTAAGAGAGGATTCCAAAAAACCTATTATTTTTGTTGCGGCGGGTACTGGCTTTGCACCGATTAAATCCATCATTGAGCAAATGCAACTCAAAAAGATTAGACGCCCGATTCATCTGTATTGGGGCGGACGGCGCCCGAATGACCTCTACCTCAATGAGCTCTGCCAGTTATGGGCAAAAAATATTCCTGATTTCAACTACATCCCAGTGATTTCAGATGCCCTGCCGGAGGACCAATGGACAGGACGCACAGGCTTTGTGCACCAAGCCGTGATGGCCGACCACCTCAATATGAGCCCCTACCAAGTCTATGCCTGCGGCGCCCCTGTAATGGTCAATGCTGCCCGCCAAGACTTTTCATCGCACTGTCATTTGCCTGAGGAAGAATTCTTTGCAGATTCTTTTACCAGCGCTGCTGACCTCGCGACAAACTAGCCCGCTAAGCGCCATAATAGAACCTTCATTTGATTTTCACTTTGCATACGACATGAATAAGCCCGCCCAATCCATAGATGCCCACTCAGTGATGTTTATTACCCCACGACCAGAGGTGACGATGGTTGAGGGTAAAGGCTCATGGCTGACTGATAACAAGGGCAAGCGTTATTTGGATTTCTTGCAAGGCTGGGCAGTGAACTGTCTCGGTCATAGCAACCCCGGCATGATTGAAGCGCTCAACGCGCAAGCAAAAAAACTCATCAATCCAAGTCCAGCGTTTTATAACGAACCAATGATTCGCTTATCGAATCTTCTGACCGAGAACAGCTGCTTTAACAAAGTATTTTTTGCAAACAGCGGGGCCGAAGCCAATGAAGGCGCTATTAAGTTGGCGCGCAAATGGGGGCAGCTGAATAAATCAGGCGCCTTTGAAATCATTACTTTTGATCACAGCTTTCATGGCCGTACATTAGCGACGATGAGCGCATCTGGCAAACCAGGTTGGGACACGATGTTTGCCCCACAAGTTCCCGGGTTTCCAAAAGCCGATTTGAATGATTTAGATTCCGTCAAAAAACTGGTAACCGATAAAACAGTTGCGGTCATGCTAGAGCCGGTACAAGGTGAAGGTGGCGTGATCCCAACTACTAAAGAATTTATGCAAAGCCTGCGTAAATTCACCAAAGAAAATAATATTCTGTTGATCGTCGATGAAGTTCAAGCTGGCTGTGGTCGTACTGGCACTCTCTTTGCCTATCAGCACTACGGCATTGAACCAGACATCATGACCTTAGGCAAAGGTATTGGTGGTGGCGTGCCATTAGCTGCACTGATGGCAACCGATGCAGTTGCTTGTTTTGTACCTGGCGATCAGGGTGGTACCTATAACGGCAATCCACTGATGGTTGCAGTAGGCATCAGCGTGATCGAGCAATTATTAGCACCAGGCTTCCTAGAGTCTGTGCGCACCAAGGGTGAGCTGCTTAGCAAAGAACTCCTTGCCATCTCCGCAGAATTTAATTTAGATGGCGAGCGTGGTGAAGGACTATTGCGTGCCCTGATGCTGAGTAGTGATATCGGTGGGAAGCTAGTTGAATTGGCTCGCGATAGAACTCCAGAAGGATTATTGATTAATTCACCAAGACCCAATCTGCTGCGCTTTATGCCAGCACTCAATATTTCTGATGATGAAATCCATCAGATGTGTAACATTTTGAGAGATTTGCTCAAGCAAGTTAACTAAACAATATTCAGACTGATTGTAATAAAGGGGCTCTAAGCCCCTTTATCTTTTATTGCAGCCATCACCCCAACAATAGTATTACTTGTTAGCCAACTAAATTCTTTGGCAGTGAGAATATGACATCCTCCACCACGCCCTCAAGATTACGAATGCTACGTGGCCCAAATTCTTGAATCTTGGCCACAATCGAGAGGGCTAGGCTTTCAGGGGCTGATGCCCCTGCGGTTAGACCTACACGCCTCTTACCAATAAACCATTCAGCCTGAAGCTGCTCTGGTGCATCGACCATGTAGGCTGGTACACCCAGTTTTTCAGCTAATTCACGCAAGCGATTCGAGTTCGAGCTTGCCTTGCTTCCAACCACAATAACTACCTCAACTTGAGGAGCCATAAATTTCACAGCATCTTGGCGATTTTGAGTGGCATAACAAATATCTTGCTTGCGAGGTTGCACGATGTTCGGGAATTTTTGAATTAAGGCATCGACAATTTCTTTGGTCTCATCCACAGAGAGTGTCGTTTGTGTAACAAAAGCGATTTTTTCATTCTCAGTAAAAGGCAGCTTAGCAATATCTGCCACTTTCTCAATCAGATGAACACCTTCCTGAACCTGCCCCATCGTACCCTCGACTTCCGGGTGTCCCGCATGGCCAATCATCAGCACTGTGAAACCATCCTTGCACATCTTAATAACTTCAACATGCACCTTTGTCACCAAGGGGCAAGTAGCGTCATACACCTGCAAGCCGCGCGCCTCTGCATCTTGACGAACTTCTTGAGAAACACCGTGAGCACTAAACACCACAATGCCACCCTTAGGAACTTCATGCAACTCTTCAACAAACACAGCACCCTTTTCACGCAATTCGTTCACGACATAAGCGTTGTGAACAATCTCATGACGTACATAAATTGGGGCACCAAAGCGGGTAAGCGCTTCATTCACAATATTGATTGCACGATCAACACCAGCGCAAAAGCCGCGGGGCTGCGCCATCAAGATTTCGGAGCTGCTATCACCGCCGGCTTGTGTAATGGTTTGTTTATTCATCGGTTACAGAATCGCAACAATTTGAGCTTCGAAGGTAACAGGCCTTCCAGCAAGCGGGTGATTGAAATCAAACCAGGCACCCTCTTGGTTAATCGATTGCAATACACCAGCGTATTGAGCGCCACCGGGCGCATTAAATTCAATGACGTCGCCAGGATTAAATTGCGCATCATCATCGCGACCCTCTTTTAGGGCTTTCAGAGAAACCCACTGAATTAATTCTTCTTTGCGCTCACCAAAACTCTCTTCTGGTGGCAATAAGGCACTTTTCTGATCACCCACACCCAATCCGATTAATACCTTTTCAAAACAAGGCGCAAATTGTCCAGAACCCATCAACACCGTCGCAGGGCGATCGATAAACGTATTGATGTAGTCATCCCCACTGGGCAAAGTCAGCCGATAGTTGAGGGTCAGAAAGGAATTGGGCAAAACCGTAAGCTTAGTCATAAGGTAATTGTATCTAGGCCCGACCCTAGCGTGCATTTACCGATTACAGATTGGCCAAAAATGGAGCAGCCTCGCGAAAAACTGCGTGCTCTTGGCGCAGCAGCCCTCAGCGATGCCGAGTTACTCGCAATCTTTCTGCGCGTTGGCGTCAAAGGCAAAACTGCCGTGGCTCTAGCCGAGGACCTGCTCCACCATTTCGACAGCTTGCCGCGCCTCATGTCCTGCACCCCTGAAGAATTAACCCAGATTCATGGCATGGGTATCTCTAAGTGGTCACAAATCCAGGCGGCCTACGAGCTAGTCAAGCGTAGTCTTGAGGAAACCCTCTCCCAGGAGTCTGTCCTGACCTCACCAGGCTATGTCCGAGAGTTCTTGCAGGCCAGATTTGGACGCTTGCCTCACGAAGTCTTTCTGTGTCTATACCTCGACTCACGCCTTCGCCTGATTGAGTGCCAGGAGCTCTTTAGAGGCTCCCTAAGCCATACCGCGGTGTACCCGCGAGAAATCCTCAAGGAAGCTCTTGCTAGGAACGCTAGCGCTCTCATCGTGGCACATAACCACCCCAGCGGAAACCCACAACCCAGCATCGCTGATCGAGAATTGACCAAGACACTAGCTAAAGCCTTGCAACTCGTAGATATCCCCCTGCTGGACCACTGCATTGTGAGTGACGGCGGTTTTTTCTCATTTTCTGATGAGGGGCTCATGAAAAATGACCATAAATTGAAGTGAATACTAACTTAATGGTCTATTTTGACCCATATTGACGACAATTTTTCCTCACCCTCGTAACTTAAGCCAATTAGGGCTAGATCAAAGTACTCGGAGACTGATACAATCTTCTTCTTTCGCAATTAATGGAGTTATGTCATGGCAAAAGTTTGCCAAGTCACTGGGAAGAAGCCGATGGTTGGCAACAATGTATCCCATGCAAACAATAAAACGAAGCGTCGCTTTTTGCCGAATTTGCAAAATCGTCGTTTCTGGGTTGAATCTGAAAACCGCTGGATTAGCTTGCGCTTAACCAATGCTGGTTTGCGCGTTATCGACAAAAACGGCATTGATGCTGTCTTGTCTGATCTCCGTGCACGTGGCGAAATTTAAGGGGCGCAAAAATGGCTAAAGGCGGCAGAGAAAAAATCAAATTAGAGTCATCAGCGGGTACTGGTCACTTTTATACAACATCAAAAAACAAGCGTACTAAGCCTGAAAAAATGGAGATCATGAAATTCGATCCAACCATTCGTAAGCACGTTGCTTATAAAGAAACCAAGCTCAAGTAATTTATCGATTCGATACTTATTTGCAGCAAATAAAAAACCCGCTACTTCAGCGGGTTTTTTATTGTCCTTATTTCTTTTAAGCGTAGCGACGCAACCTCAAAGAGAAATCACGCAGACTCGATAAACCACTCTCTTCAGCGTGTTGACACCATGCATGCAACTGAGTAAGCAGTTGATCGCCATTGGCGTTAGATCTACCCCAGATAGCATGCAAGTCACGACGCATCTCAATCATCTTTCGTAACTGCGCATTAGTTGCCATCAGCTCTTCAAGTTTGATTTTTTCTTCTACAGTCAAACGAGACTCATCTTTACCCAGCCAGGCACGGGCATCTTTTAAGTGAGCAGCCAATACCTGCATATGCTGAACTTCGTTGCTAAAGAAGGTCCTTAAGGTCTTACTGTAGCGTGCCATGATTTCATAGCGATTTGCAATTATGGCTTCGAG
>Ga0209087_1000295_pt1 | contig 33073 bp, 60 predicted proteins | sample S_130805_EF_Meta_FD_187321 | JGI IMG/M metagenome (GOLD analysis project Ga0209087, IMG submission 187321) | Freshwater microbial communities from Lake Simoncouche, Canada to study carbon cycling - S_130805_EF_MetaG (SPAdes) (version 2) | ecosystem: Environmental > Aquatic > Freshwater > Lake ... | reverse complement strand
CTGCTTGTGCAGCATTTGCCTTTGTAGTTGCATCTGTTGCTGCTGTTGAAATTGCAGCATTTGCCTTTGTAGTTGCATCTGTTGCTGCTGTTGAAATTGCAGCATTTACGTGTGAAAGGTATGCAAGAGATGAAGTATCTGAAATTCCATGAACACCTGTTGTTGCTGAATTATGTGTAGAAAGTATTGATGCTGCACCTAAAGTTAAAGTGTTTGTGGTTGATGTTAAATCTGCTGAAGTAGTATAGTAAACTAATGAGTTCCAAGCAGTTTGGCCATCACCAATTTTAGACTTGCCAGTGTTTGTTTCGAGGCCAATCTCTCCTGCTGCTAAAGTAGGATTTGCTGCAGTCCATTGTGTAGAAGTTCCTCTACGCTGTTGCATTCTTGTTGTCATTTAGTTTCTCCTTCTGTACGGTTTGCGTACACTTTCTTATTTTTTTTAATAGTCATTTTTATTCTACTCCCCCACCATCAAGCACAAGGTTTAGAGATGAAATATCTTGTATTGCTGCTTTAACAAACGCTGTTGTAGCAACTCTTGTTGAGTCGTTACCAAGTGTTTGTGTTGGTGCCGTTGGATTTCCAGTAAGTGCTGGAGATGATAGAGGTGCTTTTGCTGATAAAGCAGTTGTAATTGTTGATGCGTAGTTAGCATCATCTCCAAGTGCTGCAGCAAGTTCATCCAAAGTATCTAGTGCTGCTGGGGCTGATGCAATTACTGCATTTACAGCATTTGTTGCTGCAGTGATTGCTTCTGACTTAGCAGTTGCAATATCAGTTGTAATTGCTGTTCGCAATGTTGTATCTGCTGCTGTAGCAAAGGCTTTTGCTGCGTCAGCCTTTGTAGTAGCATCTGTTGCTGCTGCTGAGATAGCCTCTGACTTGGCAGTTGCTGCCTTTGTAGTAGCATCAGTTGCTGCTGCTGAAGTTGCTGCAGATTGTGCTGCGTTGGCTTTGCTTGTTGCATCAGTTGCTGCTGCAGACTGTGCAGCATTAGCCTTTGAACTAGCGTCTGCTGAAGCAGTTGCTTCTGCTGCAGCCTGTGCTGCGTCTACATAAGTCTCTGTTGCCACTGTTGAATCAATGTCAAATGCTTCTGTTGTAGGGTTCCAATCAATTCCAACACCAGCAAGTGCTGACTGATCTACTGTCGCACCAGCAAGAGCGCTTGAGAGGTCTGATTGAGTGACTAGAAGTGCAGTATTTGCAATTCCGTGAATATTTGTTGTATCTGATTCATGTGAAGCAAGGGCAGTTGCTGCTGTTGTTTCTGCACCTGACTTGGCATTATTAGCCTTAGTAGTTGCATCAGATGAAGCAGTTGAAATTGCTTCAGACTTAGCAGTTGCAATTGCTGTAGCCTGTGCTGTAGATACTGGCTTGGCTGTATCTGCTGTATTATCTACTGACCCTAAGCCAACCATTGACTTTGTTACGCCAGAGACTGTTCCTGTAAATGTTGGGGAAGCAATTGGGGCTTTTGAAGACATAGATGAAGCAATTGTTGTAAAGAATGCTGGATCATCGTTAATTGCTGCTGCAATCTCGTCAAGAGAATTTAGGAGTCCTGGGGCGCCAGCAATCATTGTATCAAGATCAACAAAATAACTTAGAGTTGACCAGCGATTGGTTCCATCACCAATCTTAAATTTATTTGTATCTGTTTCATAGCCAATCTCGGCTGCTGAAAGAATTGGGTTTGCTGATGTCCACTGTGCTGCGGTACCTCTGCGTTGCTGTTGTCTAACTGCCATTTACTTCCTCCTAATGGGGGCTGCCCATATCTATCTTATTATAACATCAATTTTTTAATTGAAGTTATCTATTGCTACTCCACCATCGTTGGTAGAGGTAAAGTCTGTGTCCAATGCATTACCAGAGTCTGTGCTGGCTGTCATTGGACTATCAAAAAACCCAGAATCAACAAACTGACTTACAATAAGGCCTGTGCCATCAATTGCTGTATCGTGAATGTGATCTGGAATATTAATTGTATCTTCTATTGTTGCCTGTGTATACCAAGAACCATTGTAGTGAAAATTAATTCTATTTGTTGATGTATCTAACCATTGTGTTCCATTAATTGGTGAAGAGGGAGCAGTATTGCCAACAGCCATTGATCGATTATCAACATACTCCTTAGTTGCTGCATGGGCATTAAGAGTTGGGGCTCCTACTGTTACTGCACCTCCAAATGTACCGCCGTTTGCTACGGACAGACCATTCTTTACTTTGAAGTCTTTATCGACTGTTGTCATTTACTACTCCCTCTTCCAACTATTTTTATTTTTTATTACTTAAGCAATGTTCCAACAACAGTAACTGTTGAGTTATTGTTGGCAGTTGTTACCTGAAGTTGTACAGTATCTCCTGAGACACCTGCTGAAATTGATGATGCTGAACCATTGGTTCCAACAATACCATATTCAGTAATTGCAATGTTATCTGAAGTATCAAGTGTTAAAAGAACCTTTGAAATTTCAGTGTGGTTTCCGTAGGCAACCTTTACAAGGTATTCTGCTGAACGCCAATCTGCTTTTAAGAAGCCATGGGCTACTTGAATTCCTGCTGTAGGTGCTGAAGTTGTTGCTGCAACCTGTAGAGCAACTGAGTTTAACTCAACTGATGTAAAGTTTGGAACAACTGCTTCAAGAGCATCTACTGCTCTTTGTGCTGTAAAGTACTTGTTTGTTGTACCCTCTGCAAGGTCATCAGTATCAGAATCTGCTACACCGTTTTCTGCGGTAATAGTAAGTCCTGCACCTGTTCCTGTGATTGTAATATTTGTAAGTGATGCACCAGTCAAAAGATCTGCTGCTGAAGTTTTAGCACGAGCATCTGTAAAGTAAAGGTTTGAACCCTCTTCAATATCATTAGTTGACAGTGCATTTACTGCTGAAGTAATAGCATTATTACGATTTGTAACTTCTGTTGAAATTGCAGTTGTAATTGCATTATTACGGTTTCCAACTTCTGTGCCAATTGCTCCATCTGTATAACCGTTTGCTGCTGTACCTACTCCATCGGCGTATGAATTAGCAGAAGAAATTGCCTCGCCTTTAGCAGTTGAGATTGCATCGTTACGGTTTGTAATTTCAGTTGAAATTGCATAACCAATAGCATCATTTCTATCTGAAACTTCTGTGTTAATTGCTGAATCTGTGTATCCATTAGCAGCAGTTTCTGCTGCATCTGCATAACCTTGTGCTGCGGAACCTGCAGATGTAATTTCTCCATCTACATAGCCCTTAGTTGCTGCGTGTAGATTTAATGTTGGTGCACCTGACAATGTCAAGGCTCCAGTCATTGTATCTCCAGCCTTTGCTACTCTTCCAGCAACTGCGTTAGCAGCGTCTGTTGCGTAGTTTGGATTATCTGCAATTGCTGCAGCCAATTCATTAAGTGTGTCAAGAAGTGCTGGTGCTGAATCTACAAGGGCAGATACTTCTGAATCTGTGTAAGCGTTAGCGTCTGCAATTGCTTGACCCTTAGCAGTTGCAATAGCAGAGTTACGGTTTGTAACCTCTGTACCAATTGCATTTGAAATTGCTGTGTTACGATTTGTAACTTCTGTGCTAATTGATGAATCTGTATAGTCATTAGCATTTCCTTCTGCAGTATCTGCATATCCTTGTGCTGTTGTAAGAGCAGTTGTAATTGCTGTATTACGATTTGTAACTTCTGTTGAAATTTCACCGTCTACATAATTTTCTGTTGCAAGAACATCTGAACCCCACTTAACAGAAGAACCTGCTGCTGGAGTAAGAACAATATGAGAATCAGAATTGATTGTCATTGCTCCTGCGCCAGTGAAGTTAAGTGTATCTCCAATGGTCTTATTTGTTAATGTTTGTGTGTCAGTTGTTCCAACTACATTACCAGTTACACCGTGTGCTGATGTATCTGACATGTGATCTGAAAGATCTGATGCTACATAACCTGCTTCTGTTGCTGCAGTTCCTGCTGCATCGTATGCTGCTGATGTTGCATTAAGTGCTCTTTGGTTTGTGAAGTAAAGGTTTGTACCTTCTTCAAGATCTCCAGTATCATGGTTTGAAAGACTTGATACTGTACCAGTTACATTTGCTGTAATTGTTCCTGCAGCAAAGTTGCCTGAAGCATCACGCTTTACAACTGTATTTGCTGTGTTAGCAGAAGTTGCTGTACCACCAATAAGACCAACAATATAATCTTGGTCTCCTTGCTTCTTTGTAAGAACGTCATAACCGTTAACTGTCGCTGTTGTACCTTCAACAATCAGACCACTCTTAATTTTAAAATCTTTATTTACTGTTGCCATTTTTTATATCTCCTTAGTTATGCCTTAAGTCCCATACGTGCGTAACGTACAGTGACTGGCTTGATCGCAGGATCTGGAGTGACTGTTAAAGCCACGGTATTTCCAGTGCGAGAGACATTAATGGTGCCAATATTCCCATCATTGTCGATAGTGCCGTACTCGCTGACTGATACATTTGTACCGTCAACAAGAATTGTTAATTCAGTTGCATAGAACTTATTGTCCCCTGCAGAGGTCTTTGATATTGAAACAATATATTTGACCATGCGCCATACAGTGGCATCAAAGTTATCAATAACAGTTACGTTCTCAATACCGTTGACTGTGTTTTCATTGTTACCATATGTGCCCAAGTCTGTTGCTTGAGCAGAAGCGGTATCGATTAAATCTTCATAGTTTTCTTGAGTAGGTCTATCTCCAGTTTGGAATAAACTCTTAACTGCTGGAATTGATATTTTAGCCATGTGGTAATTATATCACCCTTTTAATTATCTAATTAAAGAATATAGTTGCTATATCCAATAACTTGAAGAGGAATTCCTGGGGTATTTCCCAAACCAATAGCCACAATTTGAATGGCTGAAAATTTAACTCTAAAAGGAAGAATGTCTGTTATTGTTGAAAGAGGATACTCTACTAAGAATATTTCTTCTGTTTTATTTTGCAGATCATCAAGTATTACTGATGTTGCCATTAGTCTGTTACATCTTCAAGAATTTTAAATGAACCCTGAGCAACCGTCCAAACTCTTGTAGGGTCTGAAACCTGAATGTCAAAGATGTCTCCTGTTTGAAGTTGTACTGACTGTGCTGCCGTAAGCCAAACTGTAAACTCTCCAACCAAGTCGTCTTCATCTGCAACTGGAGTTAATGACATAACTGTTGTAGCGTTATCTGTAATAATTCCAGGAGTTGAAGTAGGTCTTTTAATCTTCATAGCAATATCCCATTCAGATCCAGCACCCTTTAAAATTAGTGGGACTTTTGCATCGTCTGTTACATAAACCTTAAATCCAGAAGTATCTCCACGAACCACAGTCCAAATAACTGTAGGTGGAGCATTACCAATATCGTATGATGTTTTGGATCCTCTTAAAGTTGCCATAGTTTATTATATCACGACAGGCCGTCTTTAAGAGCGCCCCAAGTGCCATTTCCTTTTGTTTGAACAATTATTAAACCTGTTGCTCCCTGAACTGCAACAACTGCAACATATCTTGCTGGGCCAGTGGATGGTCGACCTTCAACAAGGGCTCCATTTGAATCTATATAAACCTTTGTTCCAGAAACACCAAGAGAGGATGTGTTCATCTCCAAGACTCCAGAAACAACAACAACTCCATTTTCATTATTTGCAATAGTTGATTGAACTAGTCCGAGTATTGGAACATCTGGATTATGACCTACACTAGATGGATTATATTTTGCTACCGTTGGAACTCCAGAAACACTTCCATTAATAAATACGGGAGTTCCAGTAGGAAGTGAAACTCCTGATATATTTCTAACTGCTGAAGATACTCCAGTCATTCCGAGTGGTGGTAATATATTATTTAAAGCATCAACCAATACTTTAAAGTCTCCGTGTACATTCACGGGATCTGAAGCAATAGGATACTTCATAGTAGGATAATTAGATGATGATACAGGCATAATGTTTATTATACACCCAGATTTGACTTTTAGCCAAAAATTATGTTATACTTAGTAGTAACACCTACCAAGGTGTTATTGTTTTCTAAGGAGGAAACTATGATTAAATTTATCGAAAGAAACAAAGAGATCATTAGCACACTCAGTATCGTAGCACTAATAGCGGTTACTTCTAACGCTAGTGCTTCTTCAGATCTTGATACTAAAAACAATCTTAGCCTGGAACAGGCTCAGACATTGGAAACCGCCTCGAAAGAGGTTTTTTTGGTTTCTAAAGCAAAAAAACTAGAGAGTTTTGAGAATAAGGTTTCTCTGACTGATTTAGAACTAAAGGAACTGCTTTCACTAGTAGGCTTCAGGGGTAGAGACCTTGTTGTGGCTTGGGCAGTTGCTAAGAAAGAGTCTAATGGGCGACCATTGGCTTTTAATGGCAATCATAAGACTGGTGACTCGTCTTATGGTATGTTTCAAATCAATATGATTGACGACCTTGGTCCTGATCGTAGAGATAAGTTTGACATTAATTCTAATGCCGAATTATTTAATCCCGTCAAGAATGCAGAAATCGCCTACTACATGACAAATGGTGGAAGCGATTGGTCTTCTTGGAAAGGCATTACGCCTAAGACCAGGGAATGGATGAGTAAATTTCCTAAGTAGTCTATAAAAATAAATTACCCCCTAGAGAAATCTGGGGGGTTTTTATTTATCTTGTCTTGGAGGCAAGCCAAGCGGTCTGGGCTCTACAATTATATGAGAGACATAGTCTGGAATAAACTCTGTATATTTTGTACTTATTCCAGACTCTTTAAAAAAATTGTAACTTTTTTCTTTTGAAACATCTAGGCTGCCAGACATTAGGCTAGAAAGCCTATTTGTTGCTTCCTCTACATGCTTCCAATAGAATTCTTTTCTTCCATCTGCCCACGGTCTTAAGGTTTCTCTTGTTATGGAACCATTTGCCTGGCGATGAGACTGGTTGTGAAACACATCTCTTGTTCCAATAGAATATATCTTCCAGTCTTTTGCATATGTTCTTAGCGACAAAGCAAACTCTTCTGTGTTAAAAGATTCTTTGCCACTTATTCCAACTTCATCAACCCATTGCTTGGGTGCAAAAAGATAACAGCATGTTGCCCAGTATGAACGCACAATTTTATCTATTTCTAAAACACTATATCCTGGAAATTTAAATCCTGGAACTAGTTCAGAAAAGTAAGAACCATACATTGATACCTTAGATGCTGCATTAAAATTAATTGATCCATCTGACCTTATTTCGTAATCTGCTGGAGCATAAGCAATAATAAATTTTTCATTATTAGTATTTAACTTTTCATATCTTTTAATAGCAAGAATATCCCACCATAAAGATGCCTGTGTATGAGAGTCAAACTGTATAAAATAATCATAATCTACATCAACTTGTGTTGCTAAGTTTCTAGCCCAACATACTCCACCCCTATACTCTGATAAATCAAAATGTCTGTAAAGTAATTGCTCTTTTGGTATAAATGATAGATCATATTCTTTTTTGTCTTCTGAAACGATAGAAAAATATAAACTATCTTTATTTTTTGCTTGATCCCATAATGAAAATACTGTAGAATAAAATTCTGGATCGCAATAGTTTGCAATACTAACCAATATCTTTTTCATTTTGATTTTCTAATATGAGTGTGGAGATATTGTGGTCCTTCTTTAAACCACCAATGATCTGGTTCTGCAAAGTGAAAAAATACCATAGCAACATGATTGTTTTCTGGATTGGGAAACTCTTCACGCCAATGCATTTGATCATTTCCATAATATGCTAAGGCTTGATTAGGATAAAGACAATAATTTTTGTCTTCTACCCATAAATCCCAGGGCTCATTTTGATAAACACACATATCAAGAGTATATGTACATGCGTTGTCGTCTTTGTGTTTGTATAAACTTGGTGAAGGGTCTTGTCCTTCATAGTGTGCAAACAATGTATATGTTGGAAGCAAAGTTTTGCTATCAAATGTTTCTCTTGCAGTTCTTATTAATTTGTCTGCTAATTCTGCTAAGATTGGAAGTTCACCATCTCCAACTGAGTACCTGCTAAACCCAGGATCAAAACCAAAACTTTTAGGTTTGTCTAAATATGTTAGGAGCCTTGCATAATCTTCAGGACTTAGTAAATCATTTACAACTACTGGGTCCTTCATCGCATCCAACTAACTACGGCATACCTTTCGCCCTCAATGACTGGCAATACTGAGTGGTTATAAACATATGTTGATGGAAATACTATCATCTGGTTTGCTTTTGGTTTAAAAGTAATATTAAATCTAGGGAATAGTATTTCACCACCCAAATAATTATCATTTATGTAGTAAGTTGTAGAAATTCTTCTGTGATAGTCTTGGTGATCGTCAATATGGTTTGTAAATTTTTGACCAACTCCATATTTTAATACTGCGTAGGCGTCATGCCACGGTGCTGCTACGCCATAATGATTTTTATAATCTTTTTCAACTACATCAAAATTTTCAAAGAATAAATTACCCAATGTTGAATTAAAAGAAGATTGAAAACTAGTAAAGTCTTCAGATATTGCTCCATAATAAGGAACACCAAAAGTATTTGTGTCTCTTGAATTTGTATTTACACCAGGTTTCTCACTATCTTTTACTTCTGCTGGAACCCATGGAATTTTTGCAGAGACAAGTCCCTCTTCAATGTCTTCACATAGGGTTTCGCTATTAGGGATTACATTACTATAAACTATTATTCCTGGTGCTATTTCTTCTTTTATCATTTTACCATTTTTCTAAAGGACAGGTTGCTAGTTCTAGTTTTGTTTTTACTGCCATAAAGCAACCGCATTTTTTACATTGTTTGGTTAGTTTAATTAGTTCTGGACAAGACTGACAAATGCTATATCTTTCTTTTGCTTTTTCTTCATCTGCCCACTCTGTATTAGGATTTACAAGATCCCAAGGTCTTGTTTCTCCAAGCATTCTCTTGTATTTTTCTATAGGACTTTCTTTTTTATCGGACACGCTACTGCCTTTCTAGATTGTAAACATACTCGTAAAGTTCAAAGTCAATACTATTTAAATCTAAAAACTTTTCTATATCTTTGTCTGATAAAGATAATTTAAGTGTATCAGTTGTATAAACTTTATTTTCAAATTTAACAGATGAATCGTTAATATTAAATATTTCAGTATTTATAGATTTTGTTTCTAGTTCTGGATAATTAACATTATACCAATCAACTAACCTATTTATAAAAAGTGAAACATTTAAAGTTGTATTAACTATAGTAAATTCATCAATATATGATTTAACCAGTTCTGGCGTAATCTCAACATCTTTTAAATACCATTGCTTTGATCTAGTTATATAGTCTGACTCTCCATCAATAGGTAAATCTTTAAACATATTTTTTTCTGGCTCAGAACATATAAACTTTGATTGTATATTTCTGTGAGAAGTATAAAATGGATCTTCAAATAGATAATACTTTAAACCTGACTCTATTGTTTTTAACGATAGGTACTCTTCTCTATGGCCAAGAACTTTCTCATAAATGTATAAAAAATTACTAATGGCTCGATCTAAAGGGTCCCTAACAAGTGTTGCTACCGAAAGATTTTCAATTTTTGAAATTGGATATCTTCCTAGATGGCCTTGAATAAAAGCATAATCGGACGAAACATCTCCGTGTGGTGGTGGTGATGGTGGATACTTAGATAAGTTATTTTCTTTTAAAAATTGTGCAAAATTAACACCTACTGTCATTCCAGCAGTTTTTGGTATATGTAAAAAATACAAAGTTTTATTTATTGTCATTTTATCTCCTATCTATTAAGTATATCATGTTGAGGTATATCCTGAGAAACCGCCACAGCCATCATAAACACAATTATTATATCCGCATGGAACGATGCTTATTGGACACCAGTAACAGTTTGTTGCACAAGTATTTCCTGCGGGTGCGGGTGCGACAGGTGCTGGAGCAACTGGAGCAACTGGGGCGGGTGCAACAGGTGCTGGTGCATGGTCTCCATCACATCTATTTGGACAGCCATTAGGGGTCCAACATAAAGTTCCATTTCCGTATGGTCCACAAGCACCTCCAGATAGTGCTGGATCGCAAGGGCTGCAATCTAATGCTACAGGTGTAGGTGCTGTTGGTGTAGGTGCAACAGGTGTAGGTGCAACTGGGGTAGGTGCATTTGGATTTGTACAAGATGAACCAGATGCTCCATTTTCTACACAGTTAACTCCTGTACCGCTACCGTTAGATGGGCAAGGGCTTGATGGATTTGGAGCATCTCCTGATGCACAATAATGCCATCCAGAAAGAAGTGAAGGATAAGAAGCAGTTGGTGTAGGAGCAACTGGTGTAGGGGCAACTGGTGTAGGTGCGGGGGTACATAGTGGTCCTGATGCAGTTCCATCTTTACAGTCACCATTAATTACATTTGCTTGAGTACATGGGCTTGCTGGGTTAGGAACGTCACCATTTGTACAATAACGTAGTCCAGAAAGTAATGTTGGATAAGAAGCAGTTGGTGTAGGAGCAACTGGTGTAGGACATGCTGCTTGAGCATTAGCCACAGCATTTTGATAGTTTGTAGTTGCTCCTGATTCTTGGCATCCTGCTATACTTCTATAATCTGATCTAGCAGTATTATTGTTAGGTCCATCAACAACTAATGCTTCACCGCTACAGCATCCATAAGCGTAGTAGGTTGTGGCTGTTGGTGTAGGAGCAACAGGTGTAGGCGCTGTTGGTGTAGGAGCAACAGGTGTAGGCGCTGTTGGTGTAGGTGTTGATATTGGTCTACATTCTTCAAATCTATCTGAATAAACATATCCATCTGGACATGTTGGTGTAGGAGCAACAGGTGTAGGCGCTGTTGGTGTAGGTGTTGTCACACAACTTGATGGAGCAACTCTTGCAGAACTTGTTGAGCAGTCAATACTTGTTGCACCTATGTTGTTAAGAAGAGTGTTATAGACTGAGCATGCTTCATTAATGTTTGTAGTTAGAACGCTATCTGCATTTATAGAGAAACTTTCAACAACTGGTGCGCCCTGGTAGCAATATGAAAGATAAACTGTTCCAGGGTTTACTACTTGCACTGTTGGACAACCAGAACCATAGCCAAGTTGTGAAACTATCTGTTCACTACTTAATCCTTGAGTGCTTGTTGTTCCAGTGTTTACAGTTGAACTTGATGGCTGTGTTCCATATGCTCCACCTCTCATAGCAGGAAATACTGGATCACAATAAGTATAAATGTCATATGTTGTTTGAGCAACTGGCGTTGGTGTTGGGGTATAGGGAACTCCATCACTATTGCAACATATTGTTGGATCAAAGCCACATGGATCTGAGAAACTTCCGCTAGTGTCTCCTGGTGGTGGACACACTAATGTAGGCGTTGGTGTTGGCGCAACTGGTGTTGGCGCAACTGGTGTTGGCGCAACTGGTGTTGGCGCAACTGGTGTGGGTGCTACTGGTGTTGGTGCAACTGGTGTTGGTGCTACAGGAGTAGGGGCAACAGGTGTAGGCGCTACAGGTGTTGGAGCAACAGGTGTTGGAGCAACAGGTGTAGGGGCAACAGGTGTAACTGGAGTTACTACGTTAAGTAAGTTTCCAAAAAAAAACCATGTATTGGTGTCTATTTTAACTAATGTGCCTTTTGAATACTGTCCATCTAAAGACCGTATGTTAGATTTGCTATTAACTGATACTGCATTAGTTTCTGGATTAACAGTTACTGATCCCGCTCCTGTTTGAATTATATCAATTGAATACCCTACTGGAATTTCTACTGAAGCATTTAATGGAAGTGTTACAGTCATTGGATTAGAAGAATACAAAATAGCAGTTTTGCCAACATCACTTGCAGATAAAATAAAATTTTCTGTTTTTGTTATAATTGTTCCAGCATTTGCAAGTCTTGGCTCAACATCAAATCTTTCGTCAACAGAGTTCCAATCAATAGCAGTTCCAGCAAGATTTGAATATTCTCCTGTAACACCGCTTACTGCTGATGAAATTGCTGTATTTACATATGTTTGTGTTGCAAGGTTTGCTGTGTTTGCTATTCCGTGAATATTTGTTGTATCTGCTTCGTGAGCAGCAAGGGCTGCTGTAGCAGCAGTATCTGCATCTTTAAGGTTTTGAAGGTGTTTTGCTATTGAAGGTGTTACAAGATTTGCGGTATTTGTATTAGAACCATCATAAGTATAAGACCCATAGTGATAAAGTTTGAGGGCTGCTTGAATATCTGCTGCATCTGAAAGACCAGGAACTTTTGCAGGGAAAAGACCAGTACCATTAACGGTATTATCAATGTTTTCTGCTGCCATTATAGATCACCCTGTTTCATTATACCACCGTAATAAAAAGATGAACCATCTTCTCACCAGACATGGGTGCCCAGTTACCGTTCAAGAATTCTACTCCTTGTATTTCAAGTGGTAAGGCTAAAAAGCCTTGAGTAGTGATTAATTCTTTAATTATAAGGTTTGTTGCTAAAGGACCAGACGCTGATGATGATGATATTGAATACTGAATATTAAACCTAGAAGAACTTACGGTTCCCTCTCCTACATCATATATATCTGTAACATTGATTGGTGGAATTGTTATTTTACCACTTACTGGTGTTAGTGGTCCTTTTACTTCTGAATAAAAATTTGTTTTTAGGCTAAGTAATGGAGTCCATTGTGTTCCAGTTGGTCCTGCAATTCTTTGAAATACTGTTTTATATGTTGAAGAAGATGGATTGTAATCAATTGCAATATCTAATGCTTGAATTCCTTCTGGAATATTTAATATTTCAGCATGAACGCTTGCATCTTGTGGGTTTCCATTCGATCCTACAATAATACTTCCACGATCACCTTGTGGTCCAAAATCCAAATCAAGGTTTACTGTTTCTGGACCGCCAAAAACTGTAAGGTCATCGTTTGATAACAGTATGTCTGCCAATTTATGCTCCAGTAACTTGATCAGTTATTGTTATTTTACCTGTAAGTAATGTGTGAACAAGTGAATATTGTCCAGTTCCTGCAGCACCTGCTGGCTTAGTAACTTCTACATCGTATACATATTCTGTTCCAGCAATAAGTGTTGTTGAGTCTTCTGGCCTAATTGCACATTGAACAAAAGTATTATCATCTGATATTCTTGCAAAGCAATTAACTTTAACTCCAGCAGATCCTCTAATATTTGCAATTGTAAACCTTGCACTGTCATATGGGGCAACCGTATCAGTAACATCGTCTATTGCTGTAGTATTATTTGATGCAATCTGATATGCTGAAAGATTAAAAACGGTTCCATCGTTCTTTTTTGGGTAGATACGAAACTCAAAAGTATCACCCTTATAGTAGTTAAAGTCATAGGTCGCTGGAAATGCCATGGTTTTATTATACCACGCTGACGTATATAGATTTGATAATTACTGATGCATCATAATCTGTACGTATTTGAGGGATTGCCCCATTACCCCAAATTTTTTGATTTTCAATAAATACATGTTGAGTTACAGTAATTGGATATGTGTGCTGATATTTGAGGGAACCAATAAATTGAGCAATATCTAACTGGCTATTAGCAGAATAAGTTCTAACCCATACCTCTGTATTACTGCTATGGGTTGTTAGTTCAAAACTGTAGGTTATAAAAACTTGAGAGCCTTCTTTTAACCCTTTAAAATTAAAAGATCTAGAGTGATCATTCCACAAAGATGTACAACCTTTTGGAATATATTTTTCATTTGAAAGTCCTTCAGAATTTAAGAATACTGTTACCCATCCATCATCTCCTTCTGAAATTCCAAGTTTTATTGGTTTTTCAATTTTGTTAGTATAAGAAGCCCACCCTGCTTGTTGACCTGAAGAGGATAGACTGCTAAGTCCATCTGCCCCTTTTGGTCCCTTTTCACCTTTTGGTCCAATGTTTCCCGTGAAACCTTGTTCTCCTTTTTCTCCATCTTTCCCATCTCTACCTGCTGGTCCTTGAGGACCTTGGGGTCCAGGAACTGGAAGAAATGATAGTGTGTTTTCTTGATAAGGAGATGCTTGTGTTTGTTCAACTTGTGCAGCATAAGAAGATTTTTTTGAACCAGGAAAATCCATAGATTTGGAAGCAGTCATAAAGATATTATCTCATGACTATTTATTTACTTTAAAGGTTTTATCTTTAATTTTAATTATTGCTGGTAACTCAGGTCTAGGGGTTGTAATTTTTACAACTGACATTATAGGCTACCTGTAATATCTCCAAGTACAGAGATAGTTCCAATCAATGGTGTCCAAATTGTTTCTCCATCAATAGTTACTTGAAGGTCAAAAGTTAATTCTGTTACAACTGATTTATAACCAGTACCCCAAAGTGCAGTAATAGATGCTGGAGCCAAAATATCTACATATCCATTTCCTGCTGTAATTTCAAGGGAATCGAGAGCATCAGACTGAGGATCATAAGAAGTAGCCTCATAGGTCCAATCGGAAGTATCAAAATATGTAACTTCGTCATCTTGCAAAAATTCAACACGAAGCGGAGAAGTATCTCCTCTAACGATTTGCCATTTAATTCTGGCTGGATCTGCTCCAAAAACTTCTGGTCCATGCATAGTCATAATGTGATTATACCATAAAAAAGACTAACACCTTGATTGGTGGGTATAGGACAAACCAAGGTATTAGCCAGTATTAAAATTATACCATAATAGACAAAATGAACTATAAAGTAAAGGTTTTATAAAAGTTATACAATTGTTATAATAGGAAATGTCCATATTGTTACTATAAGTCTATTTTAGCCATAGGTTTGATAGTGTATACTTAAAAGATATAAGAAATAAGAACTATCTTTATAGTTTTAAAAACTATCTTTATATATAGTATATAGCAAATTACCGTTTATTAACTTTTGCAATATGGTCAATTAAAATTTGATACATTTCATCAAGTTTCTTTTCTTGGCGATCTCTAGATTTAATAGAATCAATTCTTTGTTCGTCTAAAGCGGTTTCTAATCTTGAAATTTGATCTTTCATCGATGACCCAGAATTTGGCTTAAGTTCGCTTAGATAATGTTTTACCATCCACTTGATTGCAAAGGCGATTGATGATACAATTGTAAGTATCGCTACGATTAAGGAAGCCCAGTCTTGCACAGTCATAACATTATTATAAGGGACGTTTATCTAAAATGAAAACTAGTATACTTAATACATTGGAGTATTCTAAGAATTTAATTATATCTCCTGACATGGATGGTTTTATGTCCGCAAAATTACTAGAGCGTTTTAACGGTTCGAAAATAGTGGGTTCATATGATAAAAATATTTTATGTTTGGCCGACGGAATAGATCCAGAGAAATGTTTGTTTGTTGACTGTGACATGAATAGACAAGAGTTTGTATCTCTTGGAAATCATATGCGACTAATAGAAGACGGTATGTCAGTTGAGTCGTTTAATCCAAATGTTCACTTTGGCGTGACGACATATAGCGACAAGTTTCCTTACGCAACCGCCTTTTTGATAAGTTTCGCAATAGAGGCTAACCTTTCCGAACAAGACCTTATACGCATGGCTTTCGCTGACTCAACTCTCAAGAACATGGAGAAATACAGCGATAACATGCGAAACTGGTCTAAACGGATGGATCATGATGCAGTTCGTTATATAATAGACAATTCGGACATTGCAAAAAAGAATGATGCACAGGCAAGGTTTGATTATGTAGACCAAGCCTTTGTATCTAAAAGATACGGCAAGCAACGATATCTGGATACCCTTAATAACGCCCTACAAAGCCAGGAGATGAAGTTTGAGCCACTAGTCCAGGGTATGAAGTATGTATGTGACAAAGTTGGCATAGAAACCCTTATAAGGTATAATAGAGATATCATCTCTTATGCAGAGATATTTACAGGAGAATATTCTGTTACATACGACCAAGAAAAGGAATGGACATGAGCCGACAAGAAGTAATTGAAATAATGATAGAGACAGTAAATAATTATAATAAAAATTTAATGGCGCAATCTAAAATGAACCAAGAAGATATTACAAAAAATATTGATTCGCAATATCCAGCATTGCAGTATATGATGGGTTTGATCTATGATGATCTAGAAGTTAAAGATGTCTTTAAGTAAAATCTGAAAATTTATATACCGTCGAAGTTTGACAAACCTTATTTGCCACAAGAACAGCCAGAGCAAGAACAAGAGGTTTGAGCAAGTAGGTTTGTATCATCTGGTCTGCCTAAGTCTTCCCAAAACTTTTCTCTGCCCATAGAGTCTTTTTCTACTATTTGCTTTGACTCAAAAAGGAAGTCTTCATCCCAGGCGTTTTCTAGATTGTCTAATACTCCCATACCGTTCATTATACAGCAATTCTGAAAAATTTTATAAAACCCAAATAGCCTAAAATCTGAATATTTTGTCCAGATGTATGATACACACAATAAAAAATAAATACACAAAAAATAGTGTGCCCATTGCAGACACACCATTGATCTTGCAAACCCTATACCTTGGGTGCGCTACCTCTTATCCACCCACTATGGATGCCTACTAGTGGAGCATCTATACACACCGACTGCCCTTGGTGTAGTGTAGCCTTGTATAGTTCGATGAACTCTAGGACATGCGCCTTAGTATCGAAATTCATTTGTTTAGTAGCACCTGATGTGCTTGTTAATGTTACTATCATTTATTTACCCCCGAATATAAAGCATAGCCCTAATGCTATTGCTACACCGATGAATGCACCTATTGGCGCACCTACATCAGCATTCTCATCAAGCCAATCAATCATATATGTAAAAGGATTCATTTACTTACCTACCTTGTTAGCAAATACCCATTTGCTCTCGTTAGGGGATAGGTATTTGTGAGAGATAAGGTTCTCACTTGCTACCATGTAGACATAAGCCATACGGCTAATGTAATTGCCATTTGATAGGCGAAAGATATTGTTATTCTTAGTATTGCTACTAGACATAGGGTGAGTAGGCTCGGCTACTACTGTTATTGTATTTAGTGTATTCATTTGATGAACACCTTTCGTTTATTCGATAACCTTGTGTTATCTTTTCCTTGACCTAGGTTATTTGCTCTTATTTGCTACGCTCATACTATTTCTAGTCTTATTTGGTAGGCTCAGAGGCTCACTAGGATTTTTCCTTATTTAATTTTTCTTATACTAGAAGTATAGCATAGAAATGTCAAAAAGTCAAGTTTAGACACGGACAAATCGGACATTTTCTATGTGATATACACCACATTGATCGCACGTGCCATTTGTCAAGTCGACACACCGATACTAGTAGTATTGTTACCTAATTGTTATAATTCCCCTGGAAAATGTGATGTACCTCACATGTGACCTACCTCACAATGTCCGTTTTACCCTATTTATACCCCTCTAAATGTCAGACCCCCCTGCTATACTTACAGTATAAAGAAAAACAAGAGGTAAAGAAATCCTCTAAAGAAAGGTGGTCTAAAATGACTACACTAGAAATAACAAAGTGCGTAGAGCACACTCCTAATAAATCTGCTATCTCAGAATACGCAGATACACAATTCACATTCTGTGAGTCTTGTGAAAATAACATTGAGCGTTGGTATAACGATACCGACCCAGAGCGTCTACCTATGTGGACAGAATGGAAGGTGTCTAAATGAGTATTTGGACTAAGTTCGCTACTGTAAGCGACTACCCTAAAGGGCTAATGAATTTATGCCCTTGCGGTCAAGTGGTATTAGCACCCGCTATGTATCACGAAGGTTTCCCTTGGTGGGAAAACCCTAATAAATGTAAAGAACTATTTGAGGGAGTAACTAAATGAGTACCTATGTACCTATCAAGTCAGTATGTGGTGCGGTTAGCACTACCATTGACATCTATGACTATGACCTAAACCCTAATGGGGTTGTGTGTTGTGATAATTGCGAAAGCATACTGTTGTGCCGTAAGGCTTGGGATTTCTTGTATAAGGTAGGTAAATAATGCCAGTATTTGAGTTCACTACATTCATTGACATTGTTGCTGATAACTATGATGAAGCAATAAACGAATTTGATTTTAAATTAAAATACGGTGACATAGATAGAAGCACTGTCTATGTCGCAGACATTGAGGAGAAAGAATGAAAACACTTCAAGAAAAATTAGATTTAGTTTCTAAAGAATTAGAACCAATACTTTGGGAATTACTAAATGAAATTGAGGAAAATAAATAATGAATAACTTTTATCAAACTTTTTTTGTAAGCGGTAATGCATTGTTTTGGTTTTCTTTTATTTGTTTATTTGCTGGATCTTATTTATTCGTGAAAAGCGAATAAATTTGCACGTCCCGTTTATCCACAGGGTGTGTATAACTAATGTGATAAGAAACACACAATTATTTCCCTGATTTACGGCGTGTCGCCTTGACTTTTGGGCTTATCTATGCTATACTTCTCGTATAAAGAAAATTGAGAAAGGTTCTCAAATTGAAAGGAGTCCAAATGGACTATAACGAATACTATGATGAAATTTATCTAGAAATCTATGAGGAGTTTGGCGCTGAAAGCGTATCAGACCCAGCATACGCTGAATCTCTAAAAAAGTGATGTAAATCACACAACGCCTACGGCGTGTCGCCTTGACTTTTCAGGGTATGTGTGATAGTCTTACTACATAAGAAAAACTAAATAAAGGACAAATCGGCTAATGAGCCTAAGCAAATAAATGTGACCAGTATCACAATGAGCCTTAGCAAATAAGTAGCCAAAATGTCAGCCCCTAATGGTAAGATAGTCTTATCAACAAAACGAAAGGAAGTCTAAAAATGACTTACACTATAACACTAGAAACCTTTTCAGGTTCTACAAAAAAAATCGCTATGCCCTCAAAAGGTGCGGTTGCTCAATTCATCTCAACTTACCCAACTCAATTACCTGTTGGCGTATCTGTAAAAATGTCGTGTGACGCTTTAGGCGTTAGCGGTGTTCTAAGAGGAACGGCAAAACTCTAATGATAAATTCAGTAATGACTTTTCCTTGTGATGAGTGCGATGGTTCAGGTCTTGTCTTTTGGGGTAATGACCTTGACTATGATGTTGAACCTTGCGACTGCGCTCTAACTCCAAACTATAACCACTTCAACCAAACTAACGAATAGGAAATAAATAAATGAAAACTTGCTCAGTAATGAATTGCGAAAATACTAACCTTGTCTATAGTGGCGTAGATGCCTTTATGCTAGGTGGTATCCCTACAGAAAAGTATTGCTACACTTGTGCAACCGCTTACCTACAGATTTCTCATAGCGTAGAAAGTTCGGTGTCCCTCTAATGATGACCCGTAAAGACTATGTAAAGGTTGCAGAAATTCTTTCATCTTTCAAAGATTTGATAGGTGATGAATTTACTTACCACGATTTGGTTGATGAGTTTGCTGCAATGTTTGAAGCAGATAACGAACGATTTGACTCTAACCGATTTTTTGACGCTTGCACTAAGGAGTTAGCAAAATGATTTTAGATACTGGAACACTAATCGCAATTGTAATTGCACTTGCTGGATCATCAATAATGATGTTAGTATTTTGGAAACAAAATATAGAACAACAAAAAGAAATTCGCAGACTGCAAATTGCTTTGCGAAATGAACGACTTAAAAAATAAAATAAATTCCTGAGCAAGAATAAAAACTGCTCACATTTTGGACGTGGGACTTATCCACAGGGTTATCCACAGGTGTTTAAGAGGTTGTGTACGACACGCCCGAAATTTTGTGAGATTTATCACACGACTTGAGCGTCTCAATATTTGGACTTACTGGCTAGTAGGTTGATAATTTGTGTCTAATAGGCTAGACTTACATAGTAAGAAAAAATAAATAAGCAAGGCTTGTCAGACCCCTATGGTAGGATAAAGTTATCAACAAAAAAGAAAGAGGTTGCCCAATGGCTACTAAACTATACACAATACCAGACCTACTAATTGGTAAAAACTATCGCTCACGCACTCGCCACTTTGAGGGCGAAATTGTATCAGCCCGACCTGCTCACCCAGCAATTTGGTATGGAGAAAATACCGAAGCATACCTAATTGAGATAAACTATAAAGGTTCTATCCGAAATAAGTTTGCGACAGTAGCCGTAAAGGTTGGTGAATAATAATGGGATACATAGAAATTTTTAGAATGAACGAAAGCGGTGCGGGTTGGGTTGATTTCTCAGACGCAACACCCGATGAACTATTTACTTTGGAAGTGGGCTTACTAAATGAAGGCGCACTATTTACAACGAAAGAGGCAGACTAATGGAATACCTATACGCAGTAACAGTATCGTATGATAGCAAGCCCGTTCATTGGACAGGGCGTTATTCAGACGCACTATCAGCAGTTAATACTTTTAACAGTTTTGAGGATTGGGGATTTGCTGATGAATATGCTACAGTTAATCTTTCTGAACCTAGTGGCAAAATGCACACAAAATTATTTTATCGTGAAGGACGAAAGGTAGTATTTAAATAATGGGATCAATAACAGCGATTGGATTAGCCGATAGCGTATTAGATTTAGAAACACAATTAGCCTATCACTTACAGGGTAATCACTATCCACCTGTTCCACTTTCTATGGTTCAACCTTGTATTGAAGCAATTGACGCATACTATGACGAGGACTATGACCGATTTATTGCTATGCCTGAAGGCGTATTCTATAAAGGAATGAGCCACGCACCTGCACACGCTATTGTTGACCAACACCACCTATCTTGGTTTATTGACCCAGTAGATAACTATGAAGATGAGGACTAAAATGTCTGATACAATGATTTCTATGGAATTGATCCACGCAGATAACTTAACACCAGACCAATTAATGCTTGGTGATTTAATTAAAATTGGTGACGACATAGTTGAAGTTAATTTTATTGAATGCGATTCAACAGGAGATAACTACGACATACAAACCGAAAATGAATTTGGTGAAACAGAAGTAACACAGCATAGTTACACTGATCTAATTCCGTTGTATGTTTTTATTCAAAAAGAAGAATAAAAAAGTATTTTTGTGTACTTACCCGCACAAAAATGCACGTGGCGCCCTTGTGAGATTTATCACATTTTAAGATTTGACATTTTTTGCCCATGTATGCTAAGATTAAGTATGAAAAAAAACTCAGAGGAATTACGCAGGCTTATGGAATTACGCCGTAGCAACGCTGCCTCTGCCGTGCCTAATAAAAAGAAATACAACCGTAAAAAATGTCAGTCCGAACTGCTACAATTAAACAAACAACAAAAAGGAGAATAGCCCCTATGGGAAATATCGCAGATGAATTCTTAGATGAATACTACGCAACAACCTGTCCCTCTTGCCGTGAAAATGCGGTTGATGAATATGAAGATAAGTGCACTCATTGCCTGCTAGAAGAAATGTCCGCAACCTATAATGAAGACATTGCTCTAGAAATGAGTTTAGGCCTTGACTACTAATGCACTCAAACTCAAACGGTCTAATGATCGAAAGGTTGCTAACCTTGTCACAAAAAATGGAAAGCAAGCCGCAATTGCGAACACATTCGGGCTCCCTGCTGGAAAGGCTTACTCGTGCCCTGGTGCAACCTCTGTATGTGAGTCAGTCTGCTATGCAGGAAAACTTGAAAAGATCTTCCCCTCAGTAAAAGTTAATCTGCTACACAATTGGTCCCTGCTAAAAGACGCAGACTATCTAACTATGCTAAATCTTATTTCTGAAATGATTGCAGACTTCAAGGCTGATTGTATAAAGAAAGACGCACCGATGTTATTCCGCATTCATTGGGACGGTGACTTTTTTAATGATACTTATACCACTGCCTGGTCCGATGTAATCAAACTTAATCCTGATATTCAATTCTGGGTTTACACTCGTGCAAAATCTGCAGCGCTCATCCTAAAAGATATTGACAACCTGTCTCTTTACTTTAGCACTGATAGTGAGAATGTAAAAGTTGGTGTTGATCTAAAAGTAAATGAAGGCATTCGACTTGCTTATCTTGCTAAGAACTTTGCTATAGGCCAAGCAGACATGAAAGAAATGATTGGTCGCCCCGCTGCTAAGTGTCCTGAAAACAATAAACAAATTCCCCTTATCTCTACTAAAGGTAGCGCTTGCGTTTCTTGCAGTTTATGTGTATACTCTAAGAGTGACATAATTTTTTCTGCAACTAAGAAATGAGATAAATGAATTCCCTGCAAATAATATTTTTAATTTGGTGCATAGTACTTTTATTTTTTCACCAATAAAAATTGCAAGGGATCCACGTCCGAAAAATCTAATTTGTCAAGTTACAACACGCCTTTAAGATGTGTTTAAGAACACACCCCAGAACCCCCCTAGAATTGGCATTTCTGACATTTTTCTGCTAGAATTATACTATAAGCAATTCCCCCCACAGAGAAAGGCAAGACCCAAATGACACTAGGCGGATACACTTACCAAATTGGTGATTTATTCACAACAAGCAAGACAGGCGTTACAGGTCGTATCGCAGGTTTTGAGTCAATGTCTAATAAGGTTACTAGAGTTTCCTTAGTCTTAGCAAATGGCTCACGCCGTTTGGCTATGGTCAAGACAAGCAAGTAATCTCACAATGTGAGAAATGTTAGAAATGGATTTGACATTTCTTTCCCCAAAATGTTATACTTAGGTATAACCAAATAACAACCCCTAAACAGAAAAGAGAAACAAATGACAGTAGCAACAGCAACATACAAGGTCGGCGACACTTACACAACACAGAAGTCAAAGGTCAGCGGAGTAATTCAGGAAATTACACCACAGGCAAATGGTAATGTTCGTGTAAAGTTAGATGTAAATGGCGCAACCCGTTATACAACTTGGACAGCCAAGTAATCTAATCAGTATTTCCTGAGTATGAAATAAAACTGCTCACACACCCCCAACTAAAACCCCACAAAAGAAAAGAGAAACAAATGGCTAGAGGAAAAGCAATCTCAGTAAAAATCCCTACTCAGCGAGTAATCACAGCACTAGAAAATGCTCTAACAAAGTTAGAAGCAGATTACACATCACAATCAGCAAATGAAGCAAAGTATAACAAGGCTATGGAAGCGTGGCGCAAGCAAATTGGTGAGTGGGCTATTGCCAACTTCTCAAAGGCTGAGAACCTTCGCACAAACTATCGTCAATGGAACAACACTCTCAATGTTGATTTTGACATCATCACAAAGGAAGGCAACTTCCCTGCTGAACCTGAGAAGGACTATGAAACAATCCATAACCACACATACAAGGAAATGAAAGAGGAGATGGAAAACGCAATCCGTATTCTCAAAATGACAGACGAGGAAGTTGTAAATACTTCTACATACAATGCGGTGGCTCGCTACCTATAATTTAGGGTAAGGGGTTCAGAGCCTCTCCTAAACCTCCTGAGTATGAGGTAAAACTGCTCACGCCTCTCCCCCTGGTTCAATCCAACAATTTGGATCTAATCCAAGACTTTGGCTAAAGTCCCCTGGGGGAGTGGCACCCTAAATGTCAGTAGTCTAGTGTAGACTAAAAGTAATCAAACAAAAGAAAGCAGGCCCCCAATGGGACTAGATATGTATCTCAGCGCTAGAAAGCATTTTGAAAAAGTCAACTGGCACACACTACAGGCTAATGATGAATTATCTTATGACTCACCTGAAGCCGTATATCCCAAATTCAATGACCTATTAGAAATAACACAACTCACAGATGTCGCTACAGATATTTATGGAGCCGAGGTATCCGTTACCTGTGCCTATTGGCGCAAGGCAAATCAGATACACAACTGGTTTGTTACAAACATTCAGGGCGGAAATGATAACTGCGGTGAATACTATGTATCACAAGATAAACTAACAGAACTAAAGGTTATCTGCGAACACGCACTAGAAACTAAGAACCCAACTCTATTGCCACCACAAGAAGGATTTTTCTTTGGCGGCACAGACATTGATGAATGGTATTGGAAGGACCTTACCAATACTATTAATCATTTAGAGCGAATCTTTGCTTTACCTGAAATTGATAAGTTATCATTCTATTACTCATCATCTTGGTAATTGACAATGTCAGTGGCCAGTAGTACAATTAATATAAACCAACTAACAGAAAGAGGCCCCTTATGGACCAAGAAATATATCCACCAATTATAACAGTAGCAAATGAAACAGAAGAATTTCTTCGTGATTCATTGGCCAAGGCAACATTGCGTGTTACAAATTTAGAAGAGCACATCCAAAAAGTAACGCAGCGCTCATATGCAGACTCTGCAGACAAAAACCGTATGGTTGAAGGAATGCAAGAATGGACGCTTAATGAGTTAGAGAATGAAGACATAACAGAAGAGCAAGCAGAAGCAATTGCAGAAATTATGGGCTTTGAATTAGCAAAAGAATTCGAAGTTGAAGTTACAGTCTTGTACTCTGTAACTGTAAATGCTCGCACTGAAGAGGCTGCACAGGATGCAATTCACGATATTGATTTTGATTCTGTTCAATATAATTCAGATTCAATTGGTTACCTATCGTCTTCAATTGACAGAATAGAAATTTAGTAGGGGGCTACTAATAAACCTGAGCATGTTTTAAAACTGCTCACTTTAAATTCCCTCAAATTTTCACGTGGCGTTTATCCACAGGTTATCCACATGATCAAGATCACACTATGATTTACGACACATTAAAAAAATGTCCGATTTGTCCAATGCTTATTTATACGATTTGACTTTTGTCAGTGGGTGGGTGTATACTTAAATTAACAAACAACAGAAAAGGAAAAACTCATGGCACATGACCTAGAAACACAAAACGGCGTTGCATCTTTTGCATCATTCCGTGAACCCGCTTGGCATGGATTGGGAACAGTTTTCACAGAAGAAAAAACTACCTCAGAAATGTTGGCTGCTGCTAACCTTAATGGGTGGAATGTTCGTCTTGAAGATTTGGAAACCCCCTCACATCTAACAAGCGACAAGAACTACCAATATGTTCTTCGCACTAACCCTACCGATAACACACAGACAGATATTCTTGGTGTAGTTGGTGAGCGTTACCATGTTTTGCAGAATGAAGATTTATTCTCATTCGGTGATAACATTCTTGACGGCGGAGGTCGTTGGGAAACTGCTGGCTCAATCAAGGGTGGTCGTGTTGTATTCGGCGCTCTTGCACTAGAGCGTGAAACAATTCTTGACCCTAATGGTGTTGCCGATAAGGTAAAAACTTATTTGCTCATCAACACATCACACGATGGTTCTATTGCTATTCAAGCAAGCATAACACCCGTTCGTGTTGTATGCGCTAACACTCTTAACCTTGCGCTTGGTGGCGTAGGTCGTAAGAAGAATAAGGGCATCAAGCAATCTTTCAAGATTCGCCACACACAGACAGCAAATGGCAAGGTGCAAATTGCTCGTGAGACTCTTGGTCTTGCTAATTCTTACATGGACGAATTTGATAAAATGGCTAAGGCTATGATTGAGAAGGAAGTTTCTGCTAAGTCTTTCAATGACATCATTCTTGCTGCTTACCCAAAGCCTGAAAAGGATTCTAAGGGTGCATTCAAGAAATGGGAAAACAAGGTTGATACAATTAACGACATCTACACAGGTGAATTTAATGGTATGATTGCGGGTAACGCATGGGGCGCATTCAATGCACTCACCGAACGCCTTGACTGGTATCGTTCTGCTCGTGGTGGTTCTAACGAATCTATCCTTGCATCAGCATCAGGATTTGACCCTGCAATTAACGCAGAGAAAAATCGTTTGCTAAAAGTTGTGCAAAATGTTATGTCTTTAGCATAACAAAAAAATATCCTGAGCAAGATATAAAACTGCTCGCTTGGTTCCATAGATCAATTGGTTAGATCGCTACCCTGTCACGGTAGAGGCTACGGGTTCAAGTCCCGTTGGAATCGCAATAAATAAATATGCAACACAATGCATAAAAATGCCACGTGCAAATTAGTACAAATTGGACATAAAAATGTCAAAACAAAAAATCTTTACGAAGACTATAAAAGATCCCCAAAAATGTCAAACCAAAAAATCTTTACGATAGAGTTGACATTTCCCAGGATCTAGGCTACAATTAATATATGACCCAACAAGTTGCAATATATGAAATGAACTACTCCTGCTCTCCTGGTGGCGTTGACTGCTGGGAAGCAACTATTCAAGGTTATGGGACTAGCACTACCGCCTCTGACTTTAAGACTGCTGGACAGGCTCTTAATTGGGTGCTTGACAGATACCCTGATGAAATGCTAGAATTAGTAGTAACCTCACTCCCCGCCTATGAAAAGGAATATGCTTGAACACAATAGATGACCTCATCAATGAAATATATGAAAGCAATTACTCTCACTTAGAGTTTGAAGAAAACATGGGTGGAGAGGCTTGCGACTGCCATATCCACACTACACTAAACACTATTGCCCACTATGCTGAAATTGAGGTAGGAGAATGAAAGTAAGAATTAGTCTTGAGCAAACCATAGACCTAGATGATGCTATGTCTAATGATATAGGGTTTGAACTCTACGGTCCACCTGATATGAGCAATGATGATAAGATAGATTATCTAATGGCTCGATTTGCTGAGGACATAGATACTATGGTAAAGTATGATGAAGTCTTGGGCAACATCTCAGTAGAATACATAGAGGATTAATGTTAGGCTATAATAAAACAGATCTTGATGATATGACAGCAGGATTGTCAGAGGTTTTAGATACAATTAAAGATAATCCATACCTTCACAATAGCGTATGGAAAGCAAGAGACCTACTTGATGGTCTATGGGCAGAAGGTTACTTTGACTAATTTGTCAGTGGCTTACGCTATAATTGATATATACCCCACAAACAAAGGACTAAAATGAAAATAGCATCTCGTGAAATTACCTACCGCATAATTGTTGAGCAGATCTTTTTTGAGGACGGAACTGAGTTAGTTGTAAGAACTGGCTGGCCTGAAGGACAAGAGCACGACATTGACCTAGAGTTTGACTGGGCTATGGGCAGTCCTGACTGGGCAGATGAGTATAAGCATATATCTAATGTGATGTAACTCACACTCCCACCACTTGATATTTTAAACCCAAAAGGATATAATTAATACATGGACCTAAATACATTCAAAGAATACATAAAACTACACCTAATAAGTCTTGAACAAGACCTTGAAGAGAACCCTGCTTCTATCCATGTGGTAGATATTGAGGGACAAATCTATGCTACTAAACATCTAATGGAGGTGCTCAATGGATAGTATGACACTAGACCCATACCTAATGAAACAAGTAGAAATGGGTATGGACGGAGCAGATATCCTGCACGGACACTTAAAAACACTCATGCTCGAAGCAGAACAAATTCTTGACCGCTGTATTGAGGTTGAGGAAGAGTCAGAAGAGGCTATGGATTCCATGGCTCGTACTGAGGCTACTGGCTATCTGGACGCCCTCTCTCATGTATATGCTTTAACATATGCTATCGCTTTTGCCAAGGAAGATGTTAAGAACCGTAGGGAGATTCTAGGTGAGTAACTTTATTGAAATAGACCTTGATGAGTGGGCCGCTATCTATAAGCCAATCAAAAACCATATAGATACAAATGCCTCCTTTGACGGAGAGATGTTTGAGACCTATGGAGATGAGGTTGACTTTGTAAAGCAGCAGGACCCTGCCTACATATGGATGTATGGCGACGGTGATGACGGTGGTTCTTATATATGGAATGGTTGGCACTTTGTTAATCGAATAGGATACTTTATCACTTCGGTCCCCTGCCCTCCTGACACGACCATTCAGGTCCGTGTTAGTTATAATTGGTTCTACTGTGAAAACTGTAGCGCTGAGTTTGAAGACCCTGATAATACTATTAGAGATGCCTTTGATGAGGCAGACTTGCAAAAATGCCCAGAATGTGCTAATATTGAAGAAATGACCCTAGTAGGATTGGATAAGAAATGATAAACAGTTTTGATAATGTAGTGCTGGCTGGACACATCGGTGTTGACTCAGGACAGATAATGATTGGCGACCCTTGCTATCTAGATGAGTGGGAAACCAACAAGGGCGAGGAGTGGAGCCCCGAAGGTAAAGAAGGTTTGTATTCTTACCAAGGTGTATCTGCTACTACCATTAAAGACGCCTATGGACAGATTGGTGGCGGACTTGCTGTTGCTATGAGCAGCGGTTATGGTGACGGACAATACCCTGTCTATGTTCAGTTAAATGAAGATGGACGAGTTGTTATGGCAGTAATTGATTTCAACGATGTATTGTTAGGAAACTAAATGAATACATATGAAGTTGAAGTAATCTTTGAGCCAACAGGTGATTATATGAATTTTAAATATGAGGCGGAATCAGATAATGAAGAAGACCTCTGCAGAGAAATATTAAACCAATTGTCAATTGTATCCTTTAAGGTGGAGGAATAAAATGGGAGCACGGATCAACTTTGTATTTAAAGACAGTGAGCAGGGCCCTATGGTTGTACTCTATAGCCATTGGGGTGAGACTGAATGGGAGCGGGACCTAGCCATGGCACTGCAACATGCTAAGCCACGCCTTGGAGATTCATCCTACGGTACCCGCATGATTATTAGTTATCTTATGCAAGACTCAGTCCTTGAAGAAACAGGGTTTGGTATCTTCGCAATTAATAACGATGCCCTGGATTTAGGGGACCCTACAGTCCTCATCGACTTTACTACTAATACTGTTACTGACAGGGTCTCTGTACCTTTTGATAAATTTGTGGCTGCTTATAGCCCAGCACTGGTCTAGGTCTTGGGTCACCTAGATTAATCGGGTGGGAAGGGCAAGCGTGGGGCTTGCTCTTTCCCCCACTTTTTGATACAATGGACACAAGGGAGAACTATGCGTATAAGCAGACGAACTACAGATGAGGAAAAAGTTGCCAATAAACTCGGCAATACTATTTCTGACCTGCGAGTGGATTTAGAATTAGTCGGGGAATACTTGGCAAAGTCCCAACCCAATGTCGTGTATAATCGTTTACAGGTAATAGCAGAGTCAGCCAAAGAAACTAAGGAAGGAACTAATTATGCCAACACAAACGGATTTTGATAGCAGGGCTTTAATTCTTGGACAACTATGGATTAACTTTAAACAAGATGACGAATGGACAGACTTCTTTGCTTATAGCGATTTAGGTTTGCCACTTGCGTTTGCTTTTGCCGAAGGAATAATTAATCGCACACCATCACTAGACCAATACATAAATGAAACTTGGGATTTATTTATTGAAGGTTTGGGAATTGAAGATGAAGGTTTTGCACGACTGGAAGATATTTTTACAGAAGACTAACTGCGCCCCGAAAGGGCACGTGCCATATCTTTATCAAATTGTCAAACCCCAAACCTTATATCCAGACATTACGATCCAAACCTTAATTTCCCCAAACCAGGACATTACGAACCTTCAAATCTTTCCCCCTGCTGATCTTATACCATAGTTTGTAAGGTTTGTCAAACCTTGTATATGGTGTTATAATTATTATATGAGCCCCAAGCATCACTTTGCAGAATATGCTAAAAGAGATCCTAAACAATATCAGGCATTCTCGGATTCAATGTGGAATGGTTTTGTATCTATTACTCATGCTATAGGTTTGTCTCCTTTCTTTTCATTTACCCCCGATTTTTTGCAGGATAAAAAAGTTGAGCAGTCCAACGGACGCTTTGAGCCAGGCGAAATCGCAGGGGATCAAGACCAAACCATACAACAATTACCCCCTATAGAATAACAAACCTTTTCTCCTGGTTTTTGGATATTTTTAAATAGTTTTTAAATAAAACATTACGATTATCGACAATTTCTCCTGGTTTTGGGAGATTTTTTTATGCAGGTTTTAAGGTTTGAAAGGACTTGACAAACCATTATATCTGTGGTATCATCCGCTTCGGGGATATTAAGGTTTGAAGGTTTGACAATATGAAGGTTTTGTGATAGGGCTCCGCTCTTTTTTTAAAAGATTACGATGGGCCTTTAAAAGCGCTCCCTACTCCACTATCCTCCACTTCACTCCACTTCTACTCTGTCTAATAATATAATCAGTAAGATCTATCTGTGGATAAACATGTGGATAACTATGATTTAAAACCATGATATCATCAACATATGGACCTATGGATACTATACATTTACTGGATTTACGCTATGTTAGGCATATCAGCAGTAGCGGTCATTGCTGCTCTTTACGAAGCATTTAAAAACTAACCTGTGGATAACTCTAAAAAACCACGGTATATAAACATTACGATACACCAGACACTTCCCCATATGTGGGATATGTGGTACACTGAATATAGCAATCGCATCTAGCGATTCGGGTTCGTATAATGGTCGTACTCCAGGTTCCGAACCTGACAATGAAGGTCCGATTCCTTCACCCGAAGCCCCTTATTTCCTTATTGACCATACGGATCAAACCTTTTCGAGTTATCTTTGACGCATCAAATGTCTCCGTATATCCCCCTTGTGGCATATCTGCCTTATCCAGAAAATGTCCATACTTGGAAGTAAGGGTTTGTACTACTAGGGATTCTATGTATCTTGCTTGATCCCGTTCGGAAAATGCCCAATACTTTATGAGTATCCAACCCTTGGTCCTATGGGCTGCAAACCTTCTACCAGACACATCAGATATCCCTATCTTAATAGCCTTATGTAATGGGCTGTATAGGATGTATAGTAGGGTCATTACTCTATTATACTTGACTTGTCCCGCAAATTTTGCTATACTTGGATTATGAAACTACACTATGGCAAGATGACCTCCAACTACGCTATTGGGGTATATCTCCACAATTGGGGCTATCCAGTCAGACATGAATGGGAGATAGGTTTGTATCTCTTTCACTGGTATCTAGGTATAGATTTTTTTACTGATGATTAATATGGAAATACCAGATCCATTTCAAACCTTTGTAGCCAAGAAATATGCCAATGCTAAGGGCTATGTACATGACTGGTTTAGTGGTGAATGGTCTTATACTTGCTCTACTTGTAAGGAAGATCTCTTTGGTCCGTCCCGCAAAATATTGACTAAGATTAGATTGTTTCATACAAGAAATGAGTGCTTAGGTGGATACTAATTGCTGCACTATACCTAAAGATGATGAGTCCTTTTGGTATACCCATCAAACCATGCCTGATGGTCATATCTGGTGTCTCACCAAGTCTATGGTCGATAAGGCAGTTGCTGATGTTAAGGCTAAGTATGGCAATAAGAAAAGACATCGCCAATGAAAAAACAAAAACAAATTAATTGGTCTAAAGAAATTGATAAGGCTAGAAGACAACTTAATTCAAACAAAAAGGCTATTGATGCTACTGTGATGGGTACTCCTGCTTCTTGGTCTAGACCAGATTACGATAAGCCTTTAATTGCCCCTGATCCTTCTGCACCTGATACTAAAGTTGTTGGACGCAGTCTAAACAAAAAACAGCGAAGAGCACACAATAAGGTCTTTGTCCCACAACAAAAAGCAAAGTCTAAACGAGACAGTGAGACTGATGGAATTCCTGTGGCTAAAAAATGAAAGAGTGTGCTCATACTTGGTATATGAAAGAACTTGGGATACAATGTACTAAGTGTTTAATTATATGGGAGAGTGATGAGGATAATAATCTGTCCGATTTGTAAAAAACAGTGGGATCTAAGATGGGGTATATTTGGACACGATTCCCTTGCTAGGCATATGAAGGCTACTCACCAATAGTGCCCTTGTAGGGCATAGGAAGGTTTATTACTTCTATTTTGCGCCGAACTTTAATACATAAAAACGCGCCTAATAAAAAACTATACGAACTATTTAGTTAAAATTTATTTCTTCACCGTCACGAAATGTTGCAAGACCTCGACGCATTCTTGGAAATGCTAACTTTAATGCTGCTATCGCTATGTCTTTTTCTTCTCTGGTAACTGCATTTTTACGAAGTTCGTTAGCAGCGAATTGCTCTGGGTTTAGGTCTGGTTGTGCCGCATTAAATGCTAACTTCAATGCTGCCCTTGCAACCAATTTTTCTTCTTCTGTAACTGCTTTTTCTAGTAATTCATATGCAGCAGTTTGCTGTTCGTTGTGAGTTGTCATGATACTATTATAGCACAATATTTGACAACATTTTTTCTAGGTGGTATGATAGATATATGACATGTACAAAATATGGGTGCGACTACCAGTTAGACCTTGATGGCCAGGTAACCTGTGCTGTCTGTGGGGCTATGGATGATGACGCATCAACCCCAATAACACTAGATATGTTTGAGTCCCAGGTTGACTTTGAGTAATGGCTCTGATATAATAGTATAATGCTAACATTAACTCTAATACTAATTACTTGGTATGCCACAAAGGTATACTATACAAAAACCTTAACTATCCAAGCACCAGCAAAAGAAGAAGGCCCTATGGTTCACATAAAATGCTACAAGTGTGCTCAAACCATATACACACATCGGGATAACCTTCGTGTTCCATTCTACTGTTTGGCATGCAAGTAAGTCATGGATAAGTTTGAGTCTTCTTGGAGCCTATATGCTAAGAAGATTGATTCTTACAAGATAGCCTGTAGTCAATGTAATCAATTATATGTAAAGGCTAATGACGAACCATTTGTATGTCTTACCTGTGGTGCGTAAATGCCATGGTGTATAATGATTATATGCCAAATATATTTAATAAAATAAGTAAAGAATATTCCATAGTAACACTTCCTAGAGTCGGATCTCACTACCTTCAAGATAGAATTGTTCAGCATACTGGAGTATATATAAAAAGATCTCATATTCTTATGAATAATAAAATGATAACCATAGTTAGGGATCCAGTCGATATGCTTACATCAAAGTTAGCAATGACTGCTTTTTATGACAAAGATAATAAAACTATTAATCATATTAGAAATAATAAAGAAAATACAGAAGATTTAAATCTTTATATAGACAGTTTAAATAAAGCAGATATTGATAAAAACTCTTATATTTTTATAAATTATGAAGATTTAATAAAATATCCTTTTGATAC
>Ga0209087_1000293_pt1 | contig 33231 bp, 50 predicted proteins | sample S_130805_EF_Meta_FD_187321 | JGI IMG/M metagenome (GOLD analysis project Ga0209087, IMG submission 187321) | Freshwater microbial communities from Lake Simoncouche, Canada to study carbon cycling - S_130805_EF_MetaG (SPAdes) (version 2) | ecosystem: Environmental > Aquatic > Freshwater > Lake ... | reverse complement strand
ATAGATAACGCTATTGGCTTTATCGAGAGCGAAACTACAGATGATCGTAGAAAAGCCCTTGAATACTACAATCGTTACGAATACGGCAATGAAGTAGAAGGTCGTAGCCAGATCGTTACAGGCGAAGTAGCAGAGGTAGTTGATGGTGCGTTGCCACAATTACTGCGTATCTTTACCCAATCCGATGAGATTGTGCGCTTTGAGCCTAAAGGCCCAGGCGATGAAGAAAAAGCAAAGCAGGCTACAGAGTATGTGAACTGGGTAATGAGTCGTGATAACGATGGCGTATTGCTCATGCACAATTGGTTTAAGGATGCGCTCTTACAAAAGAACGGAATCGTTAAGGTCTATTGGGATGAGAAGATTGATGTCAGTAAGGAGAAGTATCAAAACCTCACACAAGACGAAGTAACCATGTTGCTCAACGATCCAGAGGTAGAAGTCGTAAACCAAAAGACTACAGAGATTGCTCCAGCAGCCATTGACCCTATGGGTATGATGATTCCTGCCATCTATTCTTACGATGTTAAGCTCAAAAAGACTAAGAAAACTGGCAAGGTCATTGTAGAGAATGTGCCACCAGAGGAGTTTCTAATCTCTAAGAAGGCTAGGACTATTGCTGATGCGCCTTTTGTAGCCCACAGAAAACTAACAACTCGCTCAGAGTTGATTGCAATGGGCTTTGAAAAGGATATTGTAGATAGCCTTCCTACCTATTCAGACTTAACCTACAACTCAGAGAATGTGGCTCGTTTTGACCAAGGAGAGCAGCCTGGCGATCAAGCAAGCCTAGACTTCTCTATGCAAGAGATCGAGGTAATGGAAGTCTATATCAAGGTAGACTTTGATGGCGATGGCATTGCTGAGTTGCGTAAGATTACCTACGCTGGCACAGACATCCTAGATAACGAAGAAGTAGATTTTGTACCATTCTGTTCTATTTGCCCTATCCCTATGCCACACAAGTTCTTTGGTCATAGTCTGGCAGACAGAGCAGTAGACATACAACTGATTAAATCCACAGTAACCCGTCAGATTCTAGACAATCTCTACATGACCAATAGTCCCAGAATGGGAGTTGTTGAGGGTCAAGTAAACCTAGATGATCTATTGACTGTTACTGCTAATGGCATTGTGCGTATGAAAAATACCCAAGCCATCATTCCATTGACAGTACCACCAACTGCAAGCCAATCATTCCCATTGTTGCAATACTTGGACTCTGTACAAGCTAAGAGAACTGGCGTATCAGATCAGATGAATGGCTTAAACCCAGATGTATTGCAGAACACTACAGCTACAGCCGTTGCTGCAATGCAAAGTAGCGCAGCCGGTAAGGTAGAGTTGATTGCTAGAGTATTTGCTGAAACAGGCGTAAAAGACCTATTCCAGAAGATTCTACAATTGCTCTGCAAGTATCAAGACAAAGAGCGCATTGTGCGTCTGCGTGGTAAGTATGTATCCATTGATCCTAGAGAGTGGACTAATGGCTTTGACATCTCTATTAATGTCGGTTTAGGTACTGGCAATAAGCAAGAGCAGATGGCAATGATCGCTATGGTTCTAGGCAAGCAAGAGGAAATCCTCAAGACTGCTGGCATTAATAACCCATTGGTAAGCCTGCAAAACTACAGACAGACACTAGGTCGGTTTATTGAGGCTGCTGGGTTTAAGGACTCTAACGAGTTCTTCTTAGAGATTACTCCAGAGCAAGAGCAGATGATGGCACAACAAGGCCAACAACAGGGTCAGCAACAAGACCCTGCTATGGAAGCCTATGTAGCCCAGATGCAAGCTAAGATGGCAGCCGATAACGCCAAGGCAGAGAACGATATTCAGATTGCACAGGTTAAGGCAGAGGCTCAGATCAGACTCAAGCAGCAAGAGTTCGAGATGACTATGGCTCTTAAGAAACAGGAATTTGAGTACGAGGCTCAGTTAAAGGCATTGCAACTAGGCGCAAAACTATCACCAACGGCAAATATCCCTAATGTCCTATAACAAGTCAGAACGAGCAAGAGCATATTTGTCAGATGAGTTCTTCCTAGAACTTGTCGAAAATCAAAAACTGTTGTATCGTAACAACATATTTGATAGTAATGAATACGATGTAGAGGTGCGAGAAAAGAACTTTCTCAAACTGAAAGTGATGGATGAATTTATAGCGTCAATCCAAGCATTAGCTGATGATAAGCAAATTGCAGATAAACGCTGGAAGATTTTATAACCACCTAAAAGGTAAATAACATGAGCGAAAACACCAATCCCACTGAGGGAAGTGTTAATACAGTAAGTGATGCGGCTAACGCATTTTTGTCTATGATGGATTCACCAGAGGAGAAAGCGCAAGCTCAATCGCAATCTGAGGAGTCAGAAGTAACGGATTCAGACGAGTCCTACGAAGATGAAAGTGCGGAAGAAACTGTAGAGTACGAGGAAGAAACTCCTGTAACAAAGACATTCAAGGTCAAAGTTGGCAATGAAGAAGTTGAAGTTTCAGAGGATGAACTCCTAAGTGGATACAGTAGGACAGCAGACTATACTAAAAAGACTCAGGCTTTGGCTGAAACTCGTAAGGCTGTAGAAGCCGAAAGAGGGCAAGTCGAAGAAGCTAAGAAGATGCGTGATCTTTACGCACAACGCTTAGAGGCAATTGAGAGTGTTCTACAAAGCCAAAACAATGTAGAGAACTTGCAAGAGCTAAAGGAAACCGATCCTATTGGTTATGCGATAGCGGTGGCAGAGCGTAGTGAGAAAGAAAAGCAACTTCAAGCAGTCCAGGCTGAAAGACGAAATCTTGCACAACAGCAAGATAACGACAGACAGCAAGCATTACAGAAACATCTTGCAGAGGCAGCAGAACAACTGAAAGAGGCTATTCCAGAGTTTAGGGATGCCGCTAAAGCTGAAATTGTGCGTAGGGACATTCGTACTTATGCAAAATCAATCGGATTTAGCGACCAAGAACTAGCTCAAGTGTATGACCCAAGAGCAGTTAAGACGCTATATAACGCAATGATGTACGAAAAGCTATCAGGCAATAAGGGTGCAGCCGTCAAGAAAGTACAGGATGCGCCTAAAGTATTAAAGTCTGGAACTTCCAATCCTGGCAGTTCACAGAATGAACAAATGAAAAAGCAGTTTTCTCGCCTACAAAAGACCGGCAAGAAGGCTGATGCAGCAAAACTCTTTGAACAATTTTTATAAGGAATTAAATCATGGCAACATTTCAAACCTACCAATCAATCGGCAATCGTGAAGATTTGTCCGATGTAATCTATAGCATCTCCCCAACAGATACTCCAATCATGAGTTCTATTGGCAAGACCAAAGCTACTGCTGTTTACCACGAGTGGCAGACTGACAGCCTTGCAGCTAATACTACTGCTAACGCATTAGTTGAAGGTGCAACTGCATCTGACATTACTGTTTCCCCTACAACTCGTTTGGGTAACTATACTCAAATCGTTGGTAAGACAGTTATGGTTTCTGGCACTTTGGAAGCAGTAGACAAAGCTGGTCGTAAGTCTGAAAAGGCTTATCAATTGGCTAAAGTATCTTCTGAGATCAAGCGTGATATGGAAACTATCATCACAGCTAATCAAGGTCAATCTGCTGGTAACGCCTCTACAGCTCGTACATTAGGTGCTTTGCTCTCATACATTAAGAGCAACACAAGCAAGAATGGTACAGCTACAACTGGTGTAGACCCTGTAACTGTTGGTGTTTCTACTCGTACAGATGGTACAACTCGTACCTTTACAGAAGCAATGCTTAAAACTGTTATTGCATCTGTATTCTCTAATGGTGGTACACCTTCAGCATTGTTTGTTAGCCCAACCCAAAAGCAAGTAGTTTCTGGCTTTACTGGTTTGGCTGCACAACGCTACCAAGTGCCTACTTCTGGTCAAGCGACAATCCTAGCCGGTGCTGATCTCTATCAGTCCGATTTCGGTGTATTGTCAATCGTTCCAGATCGTTTCATGCGTAGCCGTGATGCTCTGATCCTTGATCCTGAGTATGCAGCGTTGGCTTACTTGCGCCCATTCCAAACGAATGAGTTAGCTCGTGTTGGTGATGCAGAAAAGACACAAATCTTGGCTGAGTTCACCTTAGAAGTTCGTAATGAAGCTGCACATGGCGGTGTTTTCGATCTGTCATAAGTAATGTAGAATAAGGGGATTGGGAAACTGATCCCCTTTTCTAGGAGAATGTATGTCTGATTTAGGCAAAAAAGGCAATCTCGGTGTAGTAGATGGAGTTATCCGTACTGCATACGCAGATGGCGAAGGTGGGCTAATTATTAAGTCAGAAGTAGATTTAACTGATTTCACAGAACACACCAAAGAACAGTTTAATCAGCGTAGCGAAAAAACTGGATGGGGTGACGATGTATACGACCCAAAGAATAAAATTGCATCACTTCCTGCTGAGATTATTAATATGCTCAACAAAGAAGGCATTATGCGTGGCTACTACATACTAGACCAGAAGGCCCTAGTAAAGTGGTTGAATAACCCTGACAATCGAGTATTTCGTACCAGGGGTGGCATAGTATGAGGATAGGAATCTGCGTTCCAGCAAGGGGACAAATAGAAATATCCACATCGTTTGATTTATCGGCATTAGTTAATTACACAGCAAAACAGACGAAACACGATATTAATCTGTACACATCTACAGGCACATTGATATTTGACCAGCGCAATGCGTTAGTAGACTCTGTTATTAATGAGCGTTGTGATTACCTAATGTTTATAGACGCTGATATGCGCTTTCCAAAAGATGCGCTTGTTCGGCTTTTAAAGCATAATAAAGACATTGTTGGCGTAAATGCTACTACTCGATCAGAGCCAGTAAAACCTACTGCCAAAAACATTAATTATGAGGAAGATGGTTCTGTATCTTGGCTGCCTGTTTATTCCAATGTTAAAAAGGGAATAGAGAAGGTAGATGCTATAGGATGTGGTGTCATTCTCATTAAAAACTCAGCATTTAAAAAGATAGAAAAGCCTTACTTTTACTTTGAGCAGTTGCCAAATGGGAAGTTATTAGGCGAGGATATTTACTTTTGCATTAAAGCAAAAGACGCAGGAATAGACACTTATGTGGATCACGATCTCAGTTTAGAGATAGGCCATATAGGTAATTACACATACGGCTGGCATAATATTGAGGTGTCCTAATGGGCTTTGCAACATACACAGAACTAAAGACTTCTATAGCTAACTATCTAGGTCGCTCAGATTTGACTGCTGTCATTCCTGACTTTATTACCTTTGCAGAGATTCGCCTAGCTAGAGAGATTCGTACTCGCCAAACCCTTAAGGTTGCTACAGCAACAATGACGGCTGGTGATTCTATTGTGGGACTTCCTACAGACTTCTTAGAGATGCGAGATATATTTACCCAAGGCAATCCAAGAAACACTATTAGCTATTTATCGCCTTCCTTGTTTTCTCGTAATGCTAGAGCTGGTGAGTCTGGTCTGCCGGTGTACTACACAGTTATTGGCGATGAAATCCAATTTGCTCCAATACCAGATTCGGCTTATGTTGTAGAGATGCTCTACTACTACAAGCCAACACCATTATCTACAAGTGTAGCTACAAATGATTATCTAGCTAACTTCCCAGATGCTTTACTCTATGCGTCTTTAGCAGAGGCAGAGCCTTATCTTATGAACGATGCCAGAGTGCAAACTTGGGCTACCTTATACGACAGGGCTACTTCTGATATTAATGGCTCAGACGAAAGCTCAGAGTACGCTGGAGTACCACTAACAATGCAATTAACATCACGATAGGAAAATCATGTCTGCAATCTCAAACTACCTAGAGAACGCATTAATTAATGCTACTCTGCGAAACACATCATACACATCACCTGCCACAGTCTATGCAGCTCTGTTTACAACTGATCCAACAGACGCAGGAACAGGCACAGAATGTACTGGAAGTGGATATACTCGTAAGGCCATCACCTTTGCTGCTCCTTCTAACGGAGTAACAACTAACTCTGCTGCTGCTGTTGAGTTTGACCAGGCTACAGGCTCATGGGGAACGATTACCCACTTTGCAATCTTTGATGCGCTTACTACTGGCAATATGTTGTACTATGGTGCGCTAACTGCATCCAAGACTATTGCAAGTGGAGATGTATTTAAGTTTGCTACATCTAGCGTATCAGTAACTTTAGCTTAAGGTAAATCATGTCTACGATAGTTACCAGAAGTGGTAAGGGATCGCCTTTATCTCATGTAGAAGTAGATGCTAACTTTACCAATCTCAATACAGATAAAGCAGAGAAGTCTAACAATCTTAGCGATCTTGCATCTGCATCTACAGCAAGAACTAACTTAGGTTTAGTTATTGGCACAGATGTATTAAGCCCTAGTGGTTCTGGTGCATCTTTAACATCTTTAAACGCTACAAATATTTCTAGTGGAACATTAGCTGCTGCAAGACTTCCTGCTTTAGCTGGAGATGCTACAAGTTCTGCTGGAAGCAATACGCTTACATTAGCAACAGTAAACTCTAATACTGGTTCTTTTGGTTCTACTACAGTAGTGCCAGTAATAACAGTTAATGGAAAAGGATTGGTAACTGCTGTATCTACTGCAACTATAGCAGGCGGTGGTACTGTAACTAGCGTAGCTGCAACTGTACCTAGCTTTTTAAGTGTTTCTGGCAGTCCAATTACTGGTAGCGGTACATTGGCTTTAACTTATAGCGGTACTGCCTTGCCTGTTGCCAATGGCGGTACAGGGGCCACTTCAGCACCTGCAGCATTAACCAATTTAAGAGGTTGGACAACTACTGCAACTGCGGCTGGTACAACTACTCTTACTAATACAAGCACAACTCAACAAGAATTTACAGGAACTCTTGCACAAACTGTAGTGTTGCCTGTTACAAGCACTTTAGCTTTAGGCTGGGATTTTGAAATTATTAATAACAGCACAGGCAGTTTAACAATTCAATCTTCAGGTCTTAACACGATTGCAACACTTACTGCTGGAACAACTGCTAGTGTAATTTGTATTTTGACTTCAGGAACTACTGCCGCATCTTGGGACTTTGATTTTGATGGATTTGCTACCGAAACTGGTACTGGTTCTGTAGTTCGTGCCACCAGCCCAACTTTAGTAACACCAGCATTGGGAACTCCTGCTAGTGGCACTCTAACTAACTGCACATTCCCTACATTAAACCAAAACACAACAGGCAGTTCAGGTTCTTGTACTGGCAATTCAGTAACTGCTACCACAGCTACAAATGTTGCTGGTGGTGCTGCCAATAGAATTGTATATAACACAGGAGCTGGAGCTTCAACCTTTGTAGTTGCACCTACAACATCTAGCACTTATTTAGGGTGGAATGGCACAGCATTTGTTTGGTCAGCAACTACTGGACCAACTGGACCAACTGGACCAACTGGCCCATCAGGGGCGGTAGGACCAACTGGCCCAACTGGTCCAACTGGGCCAGCCTCAACTGTTCCAGGGCCTACTGGACCGACTGGTCCGACTGGTCCAACTGGACCGACAGGCTCTCCGGGTCCAACTGGTAGCCCCGGTCCAACAGGTCCTACTGGTGCTCCCGGACCTTCTGGAACTCCATCTGTAAAAGCATGGGTATGTTTTAATGGGTTTAGTGGTTCAATTTTTGGTTCATCTGGTATTAGTTCAATTACTTATTCAAGTGCTGGTACTTATGTAGCAAATTATTCTTCTGCCTTTGCTAACACAAACTATACATTTGTTGCTACAACTGCGGCAGAAAGTGTCGGCAACTGGAATATGAGTTGGTGTGAGGGTTATGCCTTTACCAGAACCACCACAACTATTAGTGTTAGGGTAAGTAAAGCACACACCACAACACCTTTAGATACCCCATTTGTCAATTTTTGTTGGATTTCTACTTAGGTAAAATATATGGAACAAGTAATTATTTACGCTTTATCAGATGGAAAAGTCGTTATGACAATACCAACTAATGAGCATTCAATTGAATGGGTTAAGCAAAAAGATACTCCAGAAGGCTCTATTATTTTTAATAGGATTGACTTACCTTTTGATGATTTTGATTTTTTTGATGCTTGGGAATTAAATAATGGAATTGTATCTGTTTCATTAAATAAAGCCAAAGAAGTAACAAAAACAAGACTTAGAGAAGAAAGAATTCCTTTGCTACAACAGCAAGATATTTTATTCCAAAAAGCATTAGAAACAAATTCTGATACTTCTTTAATAGTATTAGAAAAGCAAAGACTTAGAGATATAACAAAATTAGCAGATTTTGCAACAACATTTAATGAATTAAGAAATATAAAAGTTTAAATTTAAAGGATAAATTATGGCACATCTACCAATTTGGTATATCGGACAAGTACCAGACGAGGAATGTGAAAAAGCTTCAACAGAGTTTCAGCAAATCCCAGAAAAAGATGCAACTATGGGATCTGAAGGCGATATTTCAAATAGCAATACTAGAAACACTACAGTAAGATTTACAAACAAAGATCATTGGTTCGGGAAACAGATGTTGCAATACGGAGCATTAGCCAATGTAAATTGTAAATGGAATTTTCATCTGCTTGATTATGAGGCAGTTCAATATGCTGAATATGGAATTGGACAGCACTACAACTGGCATATAGATACTTTTTTCTTATCTGGCAAAGGGTATGATCGCAAAGTTACAGTAGTATGCCTCATGAATGATCCATCTGAGTTTGAGGGTGGAGAGCTACAAATTCGATTTAATCAGCAAGAGTATTTAGCCCCATTAAAAAAAGGCTCTGTAATTGCATTTCCATCGTTCATTGAACATAGAGTAACACCAGTAACCTCTGGAATTAGGTATACATCTACTATGTGGATTAACGGCCCAGAGTTTGCATAATGTTTAAAATAATTTTACAAGTTAATTATAAAAAGACACTAAAATAATGGCTTACGCAGATCAATATGTGGTGTATGGATACTGGGATTACATCTATGCAGTAGGAGATGTATTAGCCACAGAAGGTTCTGGTTCTGTTAATGGCATAGGAACAGCAAATGGAACTCCTATTGCAATCCTATCTGGCATTGGTTCGATCAACGGAATTGGTACGACATCTGCGCTAGGTATTAGAATTCAAAATGGCGCAATATCCATTAATGGAATTGGTACAGTAAGTGCTATAGCCATTCGTATACAAAACGCTGAAGGAGCTGTAATTGGTGTTGGAACTATTACAGGATCAGGTAGTATTGTTTTTTCTGCAAATGGATCAATAATTGGCATTGGTACAGTCGATGCAAACGGCAACGCAGTATTCTCTGCAAACTCCTCAATTACAGGTATCGCCTCTATAATTGCTATTGGGTATAGGATTGGAGAAGAATGGAGTAATTCTTCTGTAGGCTCTAATACATGGACAGATACAAGCGTTACAAGCAACACTTGGACAGACAAAACAACAGGAAGTAATACATGGCTACCTCAATAGTAGAATTTGGCGAATGGTTACCAGACCAGGCTGGAATAACTGGCTCTATACAGGATGCCTATAATGTTGTGCCACAGGCAATAGGGTATGGCCCATTTCCTGAGTTGGTAGAATTATCTGGTGCAGCAAGTGAAAACTTAAACAATGTATTTGCCACTAAGTTTGGTGGAACTACTAATCTATTTGCTGGTGGTGCTACTAAGCTATTTAAATATAACTCTACAACATTAGCATTAGCAGATGTATCTAAGGTTGGTGGATATACAGGCACAAATCGTTGGGTTTTTACACAGTATGGCCCATCTCTAATTGCTGCCAACGGAGTAGGTAAACTACAAGTATGGAATTTAGCAAGCTCTACTGCATTTGCAGATTTAGCTGCTGCTGCCCCTACTGCTAAATTTGTTACTACAGTTCGAGATTTTGTAGTGGCTGGTAATGTATCAGGACAAGAATCTACTGTTTATTGGTCTGATTTAAACGATGAAACTGATTGGACTGCTAGTGCTACAAGCCAATCTGATAACCAGGTTATTGCAGATGGTGGAGATATTCGTGGGATTACTGGCGGAGAGTACGGATTAGTTTTCCTAGAAAAAGCAATATCTAGAATGACCTATGTAGGTGCGCCATTATTTTTCCAGTTTGATACTATTGCTAGAAATATTGGGTGCTATGAGGCAAATTCAATAGCTCAGTTTGGTAATTTAGTATTTTTCTTAGCTGACGATGGGTTTTATATGTGCGATGGGCAGACAGTTACCCCCATTGGAGCAGAAAAAATAGATCGCTATTTCTTTACCTATGCCGATCAATCTCAAATAGATAAAATGAGTGCCAGTATAGATGTTATTCGTAAGTTGATTATTTGGCAGTACACAGACATATTTGCACAAAAACGATTAATAATTTACAACTTCCAAAACAAAAAATGGTCTGAGGCAGAAACTACTTCTACTTATGTAGCAACATTAGCGCAGGCTGGAGTAACCCTAGAGGGTTTAGATACTTTTGGAACAATGGAAACTATAAGCACTTCTTTTGATAGCCGTATTTGGTCTGGTGGTAAGTTTGTTCTTGCTGGTGTAAAAGATACCAAGATTGTTACCTTTACTGGTGCTAATAAGTCTGGCTACATTACTACAGGCGATCTAGGCAATGGCAATCAGTCAATCATTATGTTAGCCAAGCCAAAAGTAGATAACGGCTCTGGGAGCGTTTCTGTAGCCTCTAGAGCGTTATTAAGCGAAGTCCCTACCTTTGGTACTGCTGTAGCAGCAGACACAGAGAACAGAACATCTCTGCGTTCTGGTGGCAAATACCATAGAGTAAGGGTTTACCCTAGCGGAGCTAACTGGAAAACTGCTGCTGGTGTGGAGATTGATTTAGTTCCCCAAGGTGGTCGGTAATGTTTCGTAGACTTCCCCCTGCTGGTGGCGATCAACGAGCCGTAGCTGAGATCGTAAACGGAATGATGGATGGCAAGACCAACAATACTGGCACTATCACATTAGCCACAGGAAACGCAACAACTACTACTATTAGCGATCCTAGAATAAGTAGAGATTCTATTATTCTATTAATGCCTAAGTCGGCTGCTGCTTTTGCTGATACTGCCCCTTATGGAGCGTTTCAAGACTCTACAGACCAAACGGCAGCAAGCACTACTACTGCTTATCCAATGACATTTAACACTACAGATTTTTCTAATGGTGTTTATTTATCTAATAGTAGTCGCTTAAATGTAAGAAACGCTGGTATCTACAATCTGCAATTTAGCGTACAACTACAAAACACAGATAACGCACAACATACTGTAGATATTTGGTTTAGAAAAAATGGTACTAATATTACAGCATCAAATAGTATGTTTACTGTACCAGCAAGAAAAAGCGCAAGTATTTATGGTCATCTTATTGGAGCTATAAATTATTTTGTAGAACTTGTAGCTAATGATTATGTAGAAATTGTATGGCGAACAGAAAATACAGCAGTTTCATTAGAACAGTTGCCAACCCAAACTAGCCCAACAAGACCATCAACACCATCAGTTATAGCAACAATGCAGTATGTAGCCCCTAATGCTATGGACAATGTGTATATCAGTTCACAAACCAATGGAAGTGCAACTATTACCCATTTTGCCAACAGTACGGCTAGTAAGACCTATGGATATGTTGTTGTTGGATAATTACCACTTTTCTACCAATTATAGGTAAAATTATGGTATGCAAAAAATCTATGTAAAACCAGAGGATTTAAGGCTTTATTGGGATTATGTTAGAAAAGGTTTATTAAAGATTTTAAGTAAGACTCCTGAGGGGTGGATTCCTGAGGATGTATATGTAGAATGTTTCAATAACAAGGCTCTTTTATGGGCTTTCTCGCAGGACAACCGAATAGTAGGTTTCTCGGTTCTGCAACCCCAAGGTGACAATCTACATATATGGTGTGCTTATTTTGAGCATAATCTTGATCCATGTTGGCAGGCTATATTAGATATAGCAAATGCTGGTGGAGCAAAGACAGTAACTTTTGAGTCCCATCGTAAAGGTTGGGATGTAGTAGGTAAAAAATTAGGGTTTAGACCTAAAAAATGGATAAAGGATATTTGATATGAGCGCAATTGGTAATGTAATAGGCGGATTATTTGGGGGTAGCGGTGGTCAGCAAGTAGACCAAAGAACTACAACTACAACCAATACAATTGATCCAATGCTCAAGCCTTATGTAGAGTTTGGTCTAGGCGAGGCAAGACGCTTATACGATGCGCCAGGCCCAGGATACTTCCCAGGTCAGACCTATGTTGGCCCTTCAGGAGCTACTTTATCAGCGTTCCAATCAGCAGAAAACAGAGCAACTGCTGGTAGCCCATTACTAAGGGCAGCACAAGCCGAGAACTTGGCTAATGTACAGGGTCAATACCTAGGTGGAAACCCTTTCTTTCAAGGCGCATTTAACCCTGCTGCCAAGGCTGCTCAACAATCATATTACGATGCCATCCAAAATGTAACATCTAAAGCCGCTAGTGCTGGTCGCTATGGCTCTGGTGCTTATGGTCAGCTAACAGATCGTGCCGGTGGCACTTTTGCTAATGCACTTACTGATACTGCTGGCAAACTAGCCTATCAGAATTATGCAGATGAAAGAACAAGACAGGCTGCTGCTACTGCTGCTGCACCTGGCATGGCAGAGGCAGATTACGGAGATATTCAGAAATTATTATCTTTAGGTCAGGGCAGAGAAGGCTACGAACAAACTGCATTGCAAGATCAGATCAATCGTTATAACTACGAGCAAAATCTTCCACAAGCTAAATTAAGTTCATATTTAAGTGGTGTATATGGCGCACCTAGCGGTGGTGTTTCTACATCTAATCAGCCTATCTACTCCAACCCAAGCCAACAAGCCTTTGGAAATCTGCTTGGACTTGGTGGCACATCTGCGTTGCTCTATAGCGCATTTGGGAAATAATTATGACACTATCATTTTTAGATGATCTTTTACGAGGTATCGGAAATTTTGGTGCTGATACTGATAAATTTATGAAGCGTGAAATGCCATTTGATTCTGGATGGGGTGCGCCTGCTGCTGCTGTAGCTGCATACTTTGGTGGCCCTGCTGTTTTAAGTGCATTAGGCGAAGGTGGTGCTGCTAGTCTTGGAGCAGCCGAAGGAACTGGAGCTGCTGCTGGTGGCGGTGGAATGTTAAGCTCATTAGGCGGTAGTGGCGGTGCTTTTGGTGGCGAGTTGTTTCAGTTAGGCGGTGCTGGTGCTGGTGCTGGTGGAGAAGGCGCATTGGGATTAGGTGGTATGAATGGTTATCTATCTAGCCTTGGTTTAGAAGGTGGTGGATCATTTGCTGGTCAAGGGGCTTTTCAACTTCCTGCATCTGCTTACACTCCAGAATACTTAAATATGCTTGCTGATTATCAAGGCGTAGATGCTGGCAATGCAAGCTATTTAGATAGATTGATGGGCAATACAGAGCAAGGTCTATATAAACAAGAAGGGCTTGCAAAACAAGCGTCAGCACAAACTCCAGCAGATATGCTAAAGAAAAGGGCGCAACAAAGCGCACTAAGTCAGTTATCAAAAGGCGGTTCTGCTATGCAACAACAAGGACAGCAATCACCACAGATGCAAGTACCACAAGCAATGATGAGCAGAGGGCAACCAGTAAATACAACTGCTGCATTACTCTCTTTATTGCAAGAAAAAGAAATGTTAAGACAACCAAGAATATCTTTAATCTGAGGCAAACATGGCACTAATTCCATCCTATTACGAAGGCTTACTATCAGAAGATGATATGTCATCTTTGCGTAACCAAGCATTAGCATCTGGGTTATTGGGTGCTGGTAGAGCGTTTGCTCAAGCTGGTGCGCCATCTTTAATGCCACAGGCTAGTGGTTTTACTAATGCCTTTTCAAACTTTCAAGAAGGCTATCAAGGCCAATTAGACTCTGCATTAAACAATATGCTTAAAGCTACTCAGGTTCAAGAGCTAGTGCGTAAGCAAAAAGAAGCTCAACAATTAAAACAGTTGTATGCAAGTGCAGCAACTCCTAAGTATCAAACAGTACCAAGTACACAAGTTGCTATTCCTTCAGAGGTTGGCCCTGCTGTAACTGGTGCTCCAGAATCTCAAAAGCTAGTAGGATACGACTACGATTTAACTAAGATTATTCCTATGCTACAGGCTAGTGGTAATTTTGGTGCTATCAAAGATATTGCTGAAAGCACTAAATCTTTGCGTCAGTCTGGCCTTATGAGTGGCGGTCAAGCTCCTAGCCCATTTGCTGCTTATGCACAAGCCACAAGCCCACAAGTAAGAACATTGGCTAATCAGTTAGAACAAGGCTTTAAAACTGGTGTCATTGATGAAGAAACTGCTTATAAGCGTTTAGATTCATTAGCAAGGATGGAAGATTCTTTTGTTAGCCGTCAAATTGCATCTGGCGAAAGAGCAGATAGACAAGCTCAAGCTGCTGCTGATAGAGAATTAAGACGAGCAGAAGGTAGAAAACCTACTGAGGCAGAACAAAAAGCTGCTGGATTCGCACAGCGTATGGAATTATCAGACCAATTAATTAAAGACATAGAAAGCAAAGTATATACACAACAAGCGGCAGGAAAAGATGTTGGAACAATGTATCCAACAGCTAGAACTCAAGCATTAGGAAATGTTCCTTTAGTTGGTGGATATTTAGAAAATATTGGTAGCTCTACTCAACAGCAGTTATATAAACAAGCTCAAGAAAACTGGGTTCGTGCAAATCTGCGTAAAGAATCAGGTGCAGTAATTGGCACAGATGAAATGAAAGATGAGATTAGAACTTATTTCCCACAACCAGGGGATAGACCAGAGAAGATTGCACAAAAACAATTAGCAAGACAAGTAACTCAAAACGCAATGAAAACTGCTGCTGGCGCATCTTATGTTCCATTTGATATAAAACAGTTTAAAAAAGATAGAGAGTTAGAATAATGGCATACGAAAAGTTTGAAAAAGTTATTCGTAATGTAGATAAATTATTAGCTAATCCTGATGTTAAGCCAACAGAGATTAATCAATATTTGAACGCAGAAGGCTATACAGCATCTAGATTTAAGAGTGCTGCTGAAAATTATTCTAAGGCTAAAGGCGCAACTTCTACATATGGAAATATTGAAGCTGGTATTCAAGGTCTAACATTTGGATTTGGCGATGAGTTTGAGGCGGTCATTAAGACCCTTAAAAACAAAAGACCATACGAGCAAAACTTAGCTGCGGTTCAATTTGCTAAACAAGAATTTGAGGCAGAAAAGCCTTATCAAGCTATGGCATCTGAGATCGCTGGTAGTTTGCCGGTGGCGTTTGCTGCTGGTAAAACTGCTGTACAACTAGCTGGTAAATCTCCACAAGTTGCAAATCTATTATCTAAGATTCCATCTAGCTTTAGCACAGTAGCAAGCACATCTGGAGCTGGTGCTATTGGTGGTGGATTAACTGGTGCTGGTACTGCTCAAGAAGGCGAAAGAATGGCAGGAGCAGAAAGGGGCGCAATACAAGGGGCGGTCTTAGCCCCTGTAGTCCTTGGTGGAATGAAGGCTGGTGGTGCAACTACTAAGGCTGTTGCTGAAAAGTTAGGAATACCTGATTTAACTAAAAACATTGTTGAGGCTACAAAAGACATTCCTATTGTTAGAGATATTACAGGCAAGACTGCTGAATTTTTTGGTATGAGTGGTGATGCTGTACAGCGCAAAGCAGACACTAAAATTATCCAAGCTCTACAAAGAGATAGCCTAACATTGCCAGAGATCAAGTCTGCAATGGAGCAGATTAGATTATCAGGATATAAACCAGAAACCATTATGGAGTTTGGCGGAAAAGCCACTAAACAACTAGGAGAAACTGTTGCAAGCTATCCTGGCGCAAGAGTTGTGGCTGAGAACTTAGCAGAGGAGCGAAAAGCTGGAGCAGGCAATCGCATCCTTACAGACTTCCAGCAAGCATTTAAGATCAATAAAGATCCAATGGAGATCGCAGACGATATTATTAAATTAAGAAATGCTGCCTCTAAACCTTTATATGATGCTGCTTATGCAAGTCCTGTATCTATTGGCAGTAAGACTATAGACAATATTATGATAGACCCTGCATTTCAAAGCGCATACGCTAGGGCTAACAGAATTGCTACTAGAGAAGGTTTCCCATTAGCTCCATTAAAGCCAGAAGGCAATACTTTTGACCTTAAAACAATTGACTATGTTAAGCGTGGTATAGACGATGAAATCAATTGGAGCAAAACTCCTGCATCTGGTCTAGGCAAAGATGAAGTTAATTCTCTTAAAAATATTCGTGGCAAGTTTATGAGTGAAGTAGATAGTCAAGCCCCTACTGAATATAAGCAAGCTAGACAAGCATTTGGCGGCCCTACACAAGTATTTGATGCTATAGAAAATGGCAGAGGATTCTTTGATATTGATGCTCGCACACTTAAAAAGACTTATGACTCATTAAATCCAGCAGAAAAAGATGGTTTTGCTATTGGTGCTTATGATGCTATTCGTACTAAGATTCAATCAGGTGCAGATGGTATAGATCAAATTAAGCGTACATTTGGATCACCAGAGAAACGAGATCAAATTAAGGTTCTAATTGGTGATGACGCTTTCAAAAACCTAGAACTGCAATTAGGCAGAGAAAAGGCTATTCGCTCTACCGACATTCAGATCACAGGTGGCAGCCCTACTCAACGCAGAACAGAGGCAGCCAGAGAATTTGAGGGTAGTACAGAGTTAGTTCCACAGATGGCAGAAAAAGGACTTGTAAAGGGTGGCATGGATTACCTATTGCGCTCAGTTACAGGCCCAGGTACTAGAACTGCTGAAAGACTAGCCCCAGACTTATTTTCTGTAGACCCTGCACAACAAGCAAAAGTAATAGATCGTTTAAAATTACTCGATGAATATTTACGCAATCAAGCATTACAACAACAAGTAGGTGCTGGTGTTGTTGCTCCTTCTCTATTGGAATAAAAAATGGCAAAGACAAAGATTTCAGAATTTGATAGCAATCCAGCTAACAATACGGATATAGACAGTATTAACATTGCAGAGGGCTGCGCTCCATCTGGCATTAATAATGCTATTCGTGAGCTAATGAGTCAGTTAAAAGACCAACAGACAGGCGCATCAGGTGATAACTTTACTGTAGGTGGAAACCTAGCGGTAACAGGAACCTCTACTTTTACAGGAAATTCAACTTTTTCTGGAACTTCTGCTGTTGTAGGGACATCAACAGCAGGATCGTTTAGTGGTGCTGGAACTGGTTTAACTGGTACTGCATCAAGCCTATCCATTGGCGGAAACGCTGCTACTGTAACCAATGGTGTTTATACAACTGGAACACAAACTATTGCTGGAGCAAAAACATTTAGTTCAACAATTACAGGAGATATTTCTGGTAATTCTGGAACTGTAACTAATGGTGTATATACAACTAATTTTACTGGCAGCAATCAGTCAATAACGGCTAATGGTTGGCAAAAAATGCCGGGCGGGTTAATTATTCAATGGGGAAAAGTAGTTGCTGCTGCTGGAAATACAACAACAGCAGTTACCTTCCCTTTAGCGTTTCCAAATGCAGTTTTTTCTGTAGTTTCTACTGTTGAAGGTGATACAAATACAGGAGATACTGCTAATCTTGGAGCAATAAAAACAAATGCCATTACAACATCTACATTTAATTTAGTTTATTCTGATGATGTAACATCAACATCAATAAGATGGTTTGCTGTTGGATATTAAAACTATGTCAAATTTTAATAAAAAGAAACCAACCACTAAAAAAGTAGCAACTAAAAAAATTGTACGAAAGAAAGCGTAATCATGGCTAACCTAACAGAAAAAGAGATTGAGGATATTGTTGAAAAGGTAACGGAGAGAGTTATCGAGAATGTCTATACCTCAGTTGGTCGCTCAGTAGTTACTAAACTCTTTTGGACTGTTGGCGTTGCAGCAATAGGCGTTGTTACCTATCTTGCTGGCGTTGGTCATATTAAGATTGGTAGTTAAATGATTCTAGAAACCATTATTGGCGCATTAGTCCCAGTAGGAATTGATGGGATTAAAAGTTTAATTGGAATGTTTACAGGCGGTGTAAAGCCTATTTCTGTAGACGAGCAAATTAAGCTAGACAATAACGAAATAAACAAGCTAGAAGCCATTGCAAAGCTCGATAATCCGTATGGCGTACCTAGCCAATGGGTAATAGATCTAAGAGCTTCTAGTCGCTATTTAGGCGCATTGTTTGTCATTGTTGTTGGTATTAGCACATTGTTTCTGCCTGTTGCTCCTGAGATCCAAAGAATCGGTATTGAGGCTGCCAACATTGCTTTTGGGTTCTTATTCGGTACACGCATTATGGCTAATCTAAAAAAATGAGTTTTGCTAAATGTTTAGAGCTACTATTAAAGTCTGAGGGTGGTTTTACAGACGATGTTCGTGATCCTGGCAATAAGCTGCCAGACGGCAGACCTGGCTGTACCATGCTTGGAGTTACACAAGCTAACTGGGAATCCTTTGTAGGCCATCCAGTTACGCACAACGACATGAAGGCACTAACGCATGAAACAGTCGGAAACTTCTACAAATCGAAATATTGGAATCCTTGCTATTGCGATGTTCTTCCCAACGGCCTTAATTATTTGCTATTTGATTTTGGTGTCAATGCTGGCCCAGGAAGAAGTGTCAAACTATTTCAACAAGCTATTGGCGTTGTTCCTGATGGCGTTATCGGCCCTAGAACAATGGCTCTGGTTACCGAATCTGACGCAACCAATCTTATAGAGAAATTCTCCACAGAGAAAGAATCGTTTTATAGGGGTTTAAAGACCTTTCCTATATTTGGTAAGGGTTGGCTTAACCGAGTGCAAGAAGTCAAGCATATAGCCCTAGATATGGCTAAAAACAGCTAGAATGGATCTGTTAAATCCACATACTTAAAATGACCAACAGGGACATCAAAAAAGAACTCGCCACTAGGCACTTCCCTATTCTTGACCTCTACCAATGGACACTCTTTCACCAACTTTGCTTTCATCCAATACGCATGACTTAAGTCGTGAGTTAGTGCAAAAAATAGAACAGGGCGATCTTGCTGAAATAATTTTGCTTTGCGATGGGCTATATGGATGGTGGGATGGTGGCAAAAGCTCCAGCTCCGTACTTCAACTTCAACAAAGCCAACTAGATTACCTTCTCTGTAAGCGATTAAATCAACTCCATAGACATTAGGGTTTTCCCTACACTCTAGTCCCCACTTCATCTTCATCCAATCCGTTACAGCTTTTCTAGCCGGTGGATCGTACTTATCGTGCAACGCTTGGTCAAAGCGTTTGCCTGCATAATCGGAAGGGTGCAGGCTCTCCTTCGTGAAGGTTAATGCCGATCTCATCTGTAACATTTAAAAGGGTACTTCGTCATCCTCGATGGTATGCTTTGGCATCTCATCGCTACCACGAGGTTTAAAGTTATCCTTTGGTGCTTTTTCTTTGCCGATTGATCCAGAAAAGAACTTACCATTTTTGCCATCTTTTAACCAGGCGTTAAGGTAGTGCTCTTTTCCATTAATCATTACTGATCCAGCGTAATCAGGATGCGTATCTTTTTCCTTACGATTATTCTTGAACAGACTAAAATTTCCTTCTTTCATTTCATAGGCCATTATTTTCTCGCTTTCAATTTAGTTAATGTATCTTCGACCTCGCTTAAGAACTTCTCTACTTCTACTTCCATTGCCTTGATATACTCCTCATCCCTTTCAAGGCGCACTACAAACAGTTGCAAGTCATCTGGTAGCCTAGGGTCAAATGATACGAAATCGCACCACTTAGCCCCTGTTACTGCCATCTGGCATTGCATCTGAGGGATATACTTTGCTGGCGGTTTATCATCCGTCAAATACTCAATATGCGTACTGCTATTGGGACATTTAATTTCAATGATCCCCTCTCCCACAAGCCCGTCTGGGCTACATCCAAAATACTTAATTGTAAGGTGATCTATAAATCCCACTTGTTCTACAAAGTTACCTTTTGCAACCTCATACGCTACTCTAGCTAGAGGCTCGGTCTTTGTTCCCCATTCCATTGCAGCATTAGTAAACGACTCTCCTGGCAATCCTGTAAGCCTTTGGACTACCAACTCAGTCCGATAGTTCTTACGACTTGCAGACTCCCCAGACTTACCCTTAGATAACACATCTGCCATACGACTAGCAGTTACTTTTCCTAATCTAAGTTGATGCCAGGCATCTGTCCCCTGCTCTACTGCTACCCTATCTTCTGTTGTGAAGGTGGTCATTCTTTGGCCCTTGCAAGTTCTTTTAATGTATCTGCTAATGTTGCTACATTTTCAGCAGCTTTAGCAGCCTGCTCATAGTTGTTTTTTATTTGGTAGTTATAGTAACTTTTAAGAGTCCGATTAATTTCTATATAAACTTCTGAGTAATCTGTCATGTTTTTTTGCTATTCGTAGTTAGTTTCTGTGCCGTTGCTGGGTCGCATCGGTTCTTTTTCTGCATTGTTTCCATGTAATCTTTTGTGCAATCATCACAAATATTGACTACCTCTTGGGCATGATCTCTTAGATACAACCAAGCCTTGTAGTCCCATCTCGATGAGTAGCATAAAGGATACCATTCACTCGTCATCGTGCATTGGCTCTTGCTCTGGGTGGACAATAAAATCTATGTCCTCTAATTCGCTCATCTCCCATTTGCGAGAAAACTCAGCAGATAAGGCATCAATCGCAGCGTTCCATCCTAGCATGAAATACTCTTGTGGATGGTATACCGGCTCAGATAAACTATTGAAAGCCTCAAGACATTTTTTATTAATCACTTTCGTTTTCTCCATTGGTAAACGGCAGCATCATTAAGGATTATCTTTTTGGGATGATCATCTAAAGTTCTAGTAAATGTGGCCCTAAAGTCTGTCCACTTTTTCTTGTAGAACTCTTGCTCACTAGCTGGTACATAACCATAATGCTTTTTCCAGCGCAAAGTTATATCTGTAGAGCTAGGGGTATAAATATAATCGTTAAGGTTTTTTTCCATAATGTTTTTCAGCCTCTCGTTTTAAACAAACTTCACATTTCCATCTACTCGTTTTATTAACCTTTACCAGCTTAAAACTATGAGCTGGTCGTAAAACCTGGCAACTAACACACCACCTTGTTTCCATCCCAACCTTCCTTTAAATAGCCAAACTCTGACGCATCGCATACGGCTCTGGTATCTAAACACACATCGCATTTATCCACCCATATCCTATATTGGTGATCTTTTGGTTTATGAACTCCCCAAGTGCTGCCACAAGGGGAACAAACATTATCAGGCTGCTCCTGTGCTAGTTTCATTGAATTGGGCTTTCATTTCGTTATAAGCGTTGGTGACAGCAGCAGTTTGTGTGGGTTTACCTTGGTACTTCTTGTATAATTTAGCAAAGGCCACCTTGAGTTCGGCAGGGCTTTTACTTGCCTGTATTTCCTTTATATCGGGTATTAGCGCATCTTCTGTATCTACATCATCCCAAAGATCCTCGCCCACATATAGGCTCAATCCAAGACCATGTAAGGCAATTGCTTTAGCCAGGCAACGCTGCATAGCAGTATTAACTGCAAACGCATCTGGATTAGGTACGGCTTTATTTCGATAGTCCATGACCGGCAACTGGGCAGTCATAGACTTGCCAAAAGCACTAACTGTACAAAAGACCATTACTGTATCGCCAAACGCTACAGGCTGACCATAAGTCCATGTAGCCAATGGGTCGTGTTGTAACAATGTATCAACGGCCCATGCCCAGCTCAGATAACTAAGATTGTTTTTCTTTTCAATCTTATCTGATACATCTACATTCCTAAGTTCTAAATATGTGCTCATCTTAATTCCTTAAATGTTATCTTCTACTTCACGAGTTGTTCTATCTTCCCAATATGTATAAAGGGTCGAGGATAATACTAAACCAGCTTCATCTGTTTTGCCTTGGGACAGCAAGGTAGCTAATGTAGGCAAGCACTTAATCAAGCCATCATCGTATATTGCTTCACGAATGTTATCTTCTGAATACGGATAGTTATCATTCCTAAGCTCGTAATCAATGCGCTCTTGGATTTCCTCTGCATCATTGTCATCTTCTGGCTCGTAATACGAATCATTGTTATACATTATCTTCTCCACGAATTATTAAAGTTGTTTAAGAATAAGAACGCTGGTGGGTTTTGCATAGGACAATCATTTGTCTGATAGCAAGGGGTCTGACTTACCACGCTAGTCTTATACTGCTTGATTGGGATTGGTGTAAAGGTTGGCATTGATGAACAGCCAACCAATAGAGTTGATAGGATCATGGCAATAGCTTTCATAATGTATACACCCCAATACGAAAGCCATAAGTAATGAGAACTACTGCTGCTATAAAGAATCCTAGCAAACCACCTAGTAGAATATCTTTCATGTTTACTCCTTCACGAGTGTTAAAAAGAACTGCATGGATAAATATTAATCTACAAATGTAGAGATTTTTCACCTTTGTAAAAATATATTTTAAGTGTTGCTTTTTTGCACAGTTTTTAGATGGTGTAGAATAAAATGTCTACAAAGGAGCATATATGAATACTGTTGTAAATACCCCACAAACAAGTTCATTTGACAGGCTGATGGCTGAATTTGGCACGATCAAGACCTTATGCGAAAAGATTGGCGTGAAGTATGTAACGGCCTATGCCTGGAAGATGCGTAACGGCATCCCTAAGAAGTGGCACAAATCTATCATAGAGGCATCTGAAGGCAGACTGACAGAGAACGACCTTGGCTAGTCAAAATGTCCGTACTGTGGCTCTTATGGAGTCTAGGGGCTATATGTGCGATGTGGTAGAAAGTTATAACGCTTTCACAAAGCGCAAGAAAGACCTATTCTCTATCTTTGACATCTTGGCTATTGGCAATGGAGAAACAGTAGGCATCCAGATCACCAGCAAATCCAATATGTCATCTAGGATTAAGAAGATTAGTGAATCAGATTTCTTACCGGAGCTAGTGCGATCTAACTGGAAGATACTGGTGCTAGGATGGTACAAACTGCCGAATGGAAGATGGGCTTGCAAAGAGTTTGAGTTCTGATGTAAGATGTAATTTCCTATTTCGAGGCTCTAACGACATACCAGGGAATAGGAAGATTAGTGCTACTGGGGGTAAAGGATGAAACAGCACAAAGTAGGTGGCGAAGCCAGAGCCTACTCCTTGTAAGTCTGGCGGGTTCTGTAACTCCGATTGAGCACAGATGAAGGCGATCCTAGGTAGGCTAGGTTCGTTCACCGAAAGAGCAGTAACCTTACTAAAGACTAAGGTATAAACAATGTATATACATTGATACTTAAACTTTACAAAAACCTATGTTTGTAAAGAACAAGAAACATTATTGTAAAGTCTGAGCCGTATTTTCTACATTTACGGCTCACAAAACACTTGCATCAACTTAGATTTGTAGATTAGTATGTATTTATGAAACAAATTAAAAAGTCTATGTTTAATCTTTGTGCCGATGCCCATAGTTGTTTTCCTACCTGGCAAAAGAAACCCCTTAAAGTTGATTGGCTTAAAGATCGAGTTCTCTATAGAGGCATAACCAATATGGGCGAGATCATCTGTACGCCTGTTTACTTTTCAACTGATGAGTATAAGACTGCATACATCATGGATGCTATTACCGGCACTTGCTACAAAGGTAGTAAATGTTGCACATCTGACAACCTTCAGCTTTTATCCTATAAGCCAGAGCTGGGGCTAGACAAAGAACTTTTATCCATGCGTAATAACAAAACACTAGGAGTCTAAATATGTGGCTGCAAGAAAGGTCTTGGCAAAGATTAAAGATAGCAAAGTGGATAGGTACAACTCTATGTCTAATCGGCATATTCCTTACTTCTTTTAACATCTTTCCACTTAATATTTACTTTGGTCTATTAGGTAGTGCGGTCTGGGCTTTAGTTGGTATATACCAAGAAGATATACCACTATTTGTTGTAGAGTTTGTAGCAGTTTTATTCTATGTTGCAGGTGCATATTACTCGTGAAGGAGCAATAATGTTTGATGAATTTTGGAAGTTATACCCAAGAAGGGTAGCAAAAAAGGCAGCACAAAAAGTATGGTTAAGAATGACTAAACAAGAGCAAGAAGATTGTATTGAGGCTCTGCCAAACCATGTTGCGTATTGGAAACTAAAGCAAACTGAGATGGATTTCATTTGTCATCCAAGTACATTTTTGTCGCAGGGCCGATGGGAAGATGAGCTAGACATGGAAGTTAAGAAAGCTAAAAAGCCTGAGTTGCCTTGGTATAGCTCAGAAGATGCAACAATAAAAAAAGCTCAAGAGATAGGAGTCCAGGCTTATGCTGGAGAAGGATGGCAGCAATGGCGAGCAAGGATCAGCCAACGCATTAAGCAGCTTGAGGAGCAGTTATGAACAAGGTCTATTTTGGAGATTGCAGAGATTCCATGCGCCAAATGGCAAAAGAAGGCATAAAAGTGCAAACTTGCATTACTAGCCCACCTTATTACGGATTGCGTGATTATGGAACTGCTATTTGGGTTGGTGGTGATATTAATTGCGACCATGTAGAAAAAATACAAGCTCATGGTGGAGAAAGAGCAAATCGTGACCAAACAAGTCAAATTTTTAAATTCAAAGGTATTTGTAAAAAATGTGGTGCAAAAAGCGAAGATTTGCAAATAGGTAACGAACAAAATCCTAAAGAATTTATTGATAATTTAGTAGAAGTTTTTGCTTGCGTTTGGGATTTGCTTGAAGATAATGGAACACTTTGGGTAAATCTTGGTGATAGTTATTACAATTACAGACCAGGCAAAGGGCAAAGAGTTGTTGCAAATTCAATAGCTAGTCAAAAAGCATCTGAATTTGAACATAGCGCAAAGCGTGGAAATAAATTAGAAGGTTACAAAGAAAAAGATTTAATGGGTATGCCTTGGAGATTAGCATTTGCTTTACAAGACTTTGGATGGACATTACGACAAGACATTATTTGGCATAAACCAAATCCAATGCCAGAAAGTGTTACAGATAGATGCACAAAATCTCATGAATATATATTTCTTTTAAGCAAAAAACCTCATTATTATTTTGATTACCAAGCCATACGAGAAGAAGGTGTAATTCCAGAGGGAACAAAAGCTGCTAAAGGAAGTGAGGAAAGACAAAATCAAAAAGGCGTTAATTCAAGACCACCAGAATATAAAATTTATGATGGCATGAGAAATAAGCGTGATGTATGGACAATTAATACAAAACCTTATTCTGGGGCGCATTTTGCTGTATTTCCACAAGAGCTTGTTGAGCCAATGATTCTAGCTGGTAGTAAAGTAGGAGATATTGTTCTTGATCCATTTTTTGGTAGCGGAACAACTGGGCAAGTTGCACAAAATTTAGGAAGAAAATGGATTGGATGCGAGCTAAACCAAGATTACGAGTCATTACAAAATGAAAGACTCAAACAACAAGGACTTGAACTCGTCTGAAGAATGGCGTAAAGAATGTGAGGCTAGAGAGCTATTAACATGGCCTCTAGCTAAACGCAGAAAACAACTAGACCTAGTAGAGCAAAAAAGAGGATGGCAAGCCAGGCTAGAATTACAAGATGAAATGGAAAGATTATGGAAATTAGCCCGAACAAAGCAGTCGAGTTCATCATCAAGCAATCAGGAGTCTTTGCAGCAGCCAAAGCAAATAGAACTTATATAGAGAACTATCTGCGATCTGCTAAAAGCCGTCTTATGCTGGAATCTACGGCATCTAGCATTGCTGCTAAAGAGATGGAAGCCTACGCTACAGATGATTATGTAGAACTCTTACAAGGGTTAAAAGAGGCAGTAGAGGTAGAAGAAAAGTTAAAATGGCAACTGATAGCAGCTCAAGCAAGAATAGAAATATGGCGCAGTCAAGAGGCTACTAATCGTACTATAGATAGGGCTACTCAATGAGTGATCTGCCTTACTATATTGGTTTATTTATTATGGCTGCTACTTTAGTTTCTATATGGCTTGCTATTAATGGCAACTAAAAATGAAAAGATCGCACTTAACAAGATTGCCGAACTCGGATGTATTCTCTGTTCCGAAGTCCTTGGGTTTGAAGGCACTCCGGCAGAACTCCATCATGTGCGTAGGTATGGAGCTAAACGGGCTACATCCCCTGTCCTTGCATTATGTCCAGAGCACCATCGGAACGGAAATGATAGTATTCACAGATTGGGTGTCAAGTGTTTTGAAAGTCAATGGGGAATTACCTGTGAGGAGTTATTGGAGCGACAAAACGAAAGACTTGGAAAGGAAACTAAGTGATCGAAACAAATAAAATTATTAATGAGCTAATAGACTTGTATACAGGCAAGATCATGACAAAAGAAGAAAATGAAATCTTGTATAGAACTGTAAAGCTAATTAGGGATTTAGAGGATCAGGCTAAGTTGTACAAGTCTTTATTGTCTAATCAGACAATGGATGGTGGAAACCACTAGAGTTCAAGGGGATCAAATCCTAGTTCATTGGCTACTATCTTGCAACGAGTTCTAAATGGCTTGCCATGCTGAGTCCATTTGTTTCCCTCTTGCCTATGAAAGCTCATGTGTACCATTTCATGCGCTAGGGTAGTAAGCATAGTGTAGTAATGCCCACATCTACCAGACGATATAGTAACTGTATGCTCATAATCTTCCCCAGTATCGTATAGATAAGTTCCCATTACCTCTGGGTCTGGGGTAACAATAAATTCAATCTCCTCTGGCAACGGCATCTTCCATTTTGTAAATGGATAGCAACAATAAAGAGATGCGTAAAGGTTCTTTACAACCTCAGAATTTAACTTCATACTTTTTGAATTTTTCCTCTGAACTCTACTTCATCTTCTCCCCAGACCCTAACCATTTCGGGCTGAAGTAATTTACTGCGTTCAAATGAAAGCATTACAAAACCACTATTCCAATCTTTAGGGGTATCCTCTGTATAACTAAACTGTTGTCCATTAGGATCAGCTAAAGTTCCTGTTTGAACTCCCCAGCGTGTGCCGTTGTAATCATTAAATGGAATAGCTGAAAGCACATGGGTATGGCCTGTAATCATATTTACCCCAGAATTGACAGCATTGTTTCTGCCGCCTGTCCAGCCACCCTTCCAACGATGCTTAATACAAGTATCCTCGTTTATCCATACGCTCCAACATGGAAGCCACATAGGGAAATAGTCTTTTAGGCTAGTGCCTGGTATACCTTCAAAAGAGGGAAGATTAGCCACAATGTTTGCCTCTAGGCGTTGGTCATGATTTCCCATTGGGAAAAACAATTTAGCACCCTTGGCTACTGACTCAATCTCACCTAAGTAATATTGACAAGCCTCTAATTCCTCTTTCATTGTTGGTAGCTTGCTCCAATCTGTACGAGGGAATCGGCTAATAGATGCACCATCTAGCGCATCACCATTGCACACAACGGCAGTTGGCTTAAACTCTTTAATCATTTCTATAAGGGCTTTAAAAGCAGTAGTAGTTTCATCGGGCCAAAAATGAGCATCAGAAAAGACAATGACACGACCTTTTTCAATGTCCATTCCTCTACGAACATTGCCAGGCGTTTGCTGTATCTTTTTTACATAAGCTGGATTTTGGCTATTAAATGTATCTAATTTGATGCCAAGTCTATTTTCTAAAGACCTACGCCTAGCCATTACATTTCTAATGGCAATACCATTTATTTTGGCAAATTCGCCTGGGCTGCCAATCTTATTCCAAGATTCAATCCATTCTTCATCAGTCAGGTGGTAGCCAGCCATATATGCCTTTGCTTTAAGATATTGAATATAATACAATAAATTAATTAAAATTAAATGACAAACATGGAAAGTCGGCTTAAGAACTGGGCTTGGTATGTTACTTGGGGAGTTATTGGCCCACAGGTAGATACAACTTGTCGCAGTTTTGAAAAGAACTATGTTCCAGAGTTAGGTAATTTATACGCAGACCCAGAGCCACACTATGAGCCAGACCATGTAGATGGTGACCTCATAGAACAAGCAATTAAGGGTTTACCCTTACAGTTAAGGCAAGTGCTTAAGATGAGATATGTAAGCCACCCTTATGCCTCGCTAAATCAATTAGCGCATAATGCTAGAACGACACCACATAAATTAGAAACAGATTTACATAATGCAAAAAAACGACTCCAGCACGAACTGGATAAGAAGTCCAAGTCAAATCACTATCAGAGCTTGTGCAAGGTGCAAGCTCAAAAAAACAACTAAAGACGGAATTATCCAAACATACAACGAAGGAATGAATGAACGATTCGTATGCCAATCTTGCCATAGTAATAGCAACAAAACACGCTAAATGCCTTCCTGTGCTGTTTACATCAATAGATGAGTATGTGCCAGCAGAAGTAACAGTAATCGTTGCTGGGAGCGATCTAGAGTGTTCTAGGCACAATACAATCAATCTGCCTAACAACGGCAATAATTATGGGGAATCCTACAACGATGTAGTGCGTTATGCCTTTGAGATGTTCCCTGAGATTATTGTGGCAAACGATGACATAGTATTAACCCCTAGTAGTTTTGACCTTCTGATTGAGGACAAGATACTACTTTCGCACCACAGTTTAGGTTGGTTATGTAGCCGGTCAGACTATGTGCGTGGGCCACAGAACATTAGAAATGGCGAAGTACGCAACGGAGTTAAGTTTGTAGAAGAAAACCAAATCTTCCAAAGTGATGTGCTTTCTCCATTATTCGGGATTATCTCTAGAGAAGCATGGGTAGACTACAAGCCTATTAATTGGTATTCGGATGACATCCAATGTCTAGAAATCAGAGCTGCTGGATATAACAATTATGTCAGTAGATCGTATGTACACCATGTCGGCAGTCAGACTATAGGCATGGATCACCAAAAGAATGACAGCGAGGCTAGGGCATGGATTCGGGATTCTATGCCAGAATTATATGAGGTATGGTTTGCATGAAATTTACTATATATGCGCCAAGTTACAACGATAAAAGTGGCGGTGCATGGGTTCTACATTTCTTATGCGACCAGCTAAATAAAATAGGATACGAGTCTAAGATATTTATCTACGAGGCTAGTCAGATAGTAAACCCAGAGTTTAATACCCCCATAGGATACTTAGAAGAATCAGTAGTAATCTACCCTGAGATTATCGTAAACAATCCATTAAATGCTACAAAAGTAGTTCGCTACCTACTAAATAAGGAAGGGGCATTACAAAAGCGGATGATTAACTGGGGTAAGACAGACTACCCATTGGCATTTTCTAAAGCCTATAGAGCCGATTGCGAGTCCTTGTTTTATCCTAATTGTGATCTATCTATCTTTTATGATAACGGCTCGGAGCGTACTCAAAACGCTTTCTACATTGGTAAGGGATACTTAACAGGGGATTGCCCTAAGTTAGATTGCTTTGAGATTACAAGAACTTTCCCTTCTACAAAGCAAGAGCTAGCAGAGGCATTGAGAAGGTCTAAGATTCTATTTAGTTACGATGCCCTGTCTGCTACTAATACAGATGCAGCGTTGTGTGGGTGTCTGCCCTATCTTCTACAAAAACCCATGCCAGGACTAGAGAACGCAGAACTAGGAAAGTATTGGGTAGAATCAACAGATGAGGTAGACCAGGCACTAGAGCAGATGTCTACCTTGTATGAAAGAATACAAGTATTACAACAATCTTTCCCAGAACGATTGGCAGATCAAGTTAAAAAAATAGAAAAACACTTTGCCTTGTAGACTGCTTAAAAAAGAGTTAAAATTGTTGTGGGCAAGTTCGCCTTAAATTTCTGCTAATAATATGAAACCACAAAAAACAACGATTATGATCGGCTTGCTTGGTGATAAGCCAAAGATGGGCAAAAAAGAAGAAGGTGGTTTATTGGCAGAGGATAAAAGCTCATGCCCATTAGCCACTCAAGATGCCGACATCAACAAGGGCAACATGAAAAAAGCCATTCTGACAGCCAACTATGGCGAGAAGGGCGATGGCGAAGGCAAGTGCAAAGCCTGTGAATACTTCTGCACACCTAAAGAAATGCCTGATTGTGGATTAGAAAAGACAATGGGCTACTGCGAAATCTACGACTTTATGTGCAACCAAAACAACGGATGCGATGCCTGGGAAGCCATTGGTAAAGAAGAAGAAATGGAGATGGAAGATGAAGAATAGTCTTTATGGAAATATTAACGCTAAACGCAAGCGTATCGCTGCTGGATCAGGCGAAAAGATGAACAAGGTAGGTAGCAAAAACGCTCCTACAGCTAAAGACTTCAAGCAAGCAGCCAAGACTGCTAAACCTATGAAGGCCAAGAAAAAATGAAGATGACAAAGAAACAAGCCAAGATTGGCAAGGTAATGGGCGAGTACAAAGCTGGCACTCTACATTCTGGCAAGGGTGGTAAGGTAGTTAAGAATCCTCGCCAAGCGATTGCAATTGCCTTGAGTTCTGCTACCAAAAAATCTAAATTTAAGAAATAAGACTTAATTCAAGTTTTTGATGATCTGAGTTAGTTAAAAGCATAAGATTTTCAATTCGATTATCTGTCCCATCTCCGTTTATATGGTGAACTTGCTCAAAAGATTCAAGGGTTCTGCCTAAATGAATTTGCATTAAATAACGATGCTCACGAATTTGTTTGCCATTAACTGTAATTGTTATATATCTTTTTGGTGCAGATAGACCAGCTCTTTTCATAACTGGGCTATTGTTTCTAGCTTTTTCTGTAATCTCAGGATGAGCTAATGTAATACATCTACGAGAACAAAATTTAGCAGTAGCCTCTCTGTATTGAGGAGCATAAGATTCTTTTGAACAAAATTGACATAAATATTTTTTACCTTGCCTTCTCTTTTCTCCATTAGATTTCGCATATATAGATGCTAGATGAGTTGCTTGGCAAACTCTACAACAATATTTTGTAGATTTTCTGCGTGGTTTAAAGTTTTTAGTACATTGTAGGCAATTAATGTTTTCCATAAAAGCTATCCCCATGTGTTTTGTATAGCTATAGTATACTGTGAGGCAATATGAAGATCAAGGAAGCCGCCAAGATATTTGAGCGCATAGGTGTAGCTGGGTACAACAAGCCCAAAAGAACTCCAAACCATCCTACTAAAAGCCATGTAGTAGTAGCAAAAGAAGGCAATCAGGTTAAGACAATCCGTTTTGGTCAGCAAAACGTTAGTGGTAGTCCAGAAAGCAAAAATGAGTCAGCAGCAGATAAGGCTAGGCGTAAGTCATTCAAGGCTCGCCATTCTGCCAATATTGCTAAAGGCAAAATGTCAGCAGCGTTCTGGGCAAATAAAGTAAAGTGGTAAAAGTGTTGTAGAATAGCAACATCATCAACCATTAACCCAAAGGGAATGGAATGGAAAACGCTATAGAAAACAAGAATGTAGAAGTTGCCTCAACAAACAAGGGCGGTGCGCCTGTAGGCAATCAGAATGGCAAGAAGGGTAAGCTCTTTTACAACCAGCTCAGAGTAGCTCTAGTTCAAGAGGATAGCCGTAAGCTACGCACCATTGCAGAGAAGTTAGTAAAGGCTGCTGAACAGGGTGAGCCTTGGGCCATTAAGGAAGTAATAGACAGGGTAGACGGCAAGGCCGTACAGTCTACAGAGATTAGTGGTCTAGATGGTGGCATATTAGAAACCCTAAACACAATCAATATCGTACTTAAAAAGCCTAATGGAGCTTAATGTAGAGTTCCCAGAGAAACTAGAGTTTCTGTTCGAGCCGAGCAGATACAAGGTTCTTTATGGTGGTCGAGGGTCTGGCAAGTCCTGGGGAGTTGCTAGGGCATTGTTAGTTATTGGGCTACAAAAGAGCATTAGAGTCTTATGTGCTCGTGAGTTTCAAAACTCTATTAGCGATTCTGTTCATGCTCTATTGGCAGACCAGATTAAGTCTATGGGGCTAGAGGATTTTTATACTGTACAAAACACCAGTATATTTGGCGCAAACGGAACAGAGTTCTTATTTGCCGGACTAAAGCACAACATCACCAAGATTAAGTCTTTTGAGGGTGTAGACATAGCATGGATAGAGGAAGCGCAGACCACCAGTAAATCAAGCTGGGATACGCTGATTCCTACTATCCGTAAAGAAGGCTCAGAGATATGGATTACATTCAATCCTGAGTTAGATACAGATGAAACATACAAACGCTTTGTGGTGTCACCACCAAGCTACGCAGTAACGCAAAAAGTAAATTGGTCTGACAATCATTGGTTTCCTAAAGTTCTACAAGAGGAAAAGGATGATCTCAAAGAACGAGATATGGATGCCTATCTCAATGTCTGGGAAGGCAATACAAGACAAGTATTAGATGGTGCTGTATACGCTAAAGAGTTAAGAAAAGCGCAGGAAGATGGTCGCATCAAGGACATCAACCAAGATAAAGCCATCGAAGTAAGTACATTCTGGGACATTGGCTGGGCAGATATGACAAGTATCTGGTTTGTGCAGACGATACCTGGCGGTGAGGTAAGGGTCATAGACTTTTATCAGGACTGCCAAAAGCCTATAGATCACTATGTAGAAGTTCTACAGAACAAGGGCTATGTCTATCGAGATCATTGGCTGCCACACGATGCCGAGAACAAAAATATGACAGGCAAGAGCGTTAAAGATATTATGCAGAATATGAATCTGCCAGTAAGGATAACCCCTAGACTGTCTATATCTGAAGGAATAAACGCAGCTCGTATGCTAATGAATAGATGCTACTTTGACCAAAACAAATGTGCAGAAGGACTGCAAGCGTTAAGACATTATCGGTACGATGTAAACCCTGATACTAAGATGTTCAGCGACAAACCACTACACGACCAACACAGCCACGCTGCTGATGCTTGGAGATATGTGGCTGTAGCGTTAGATGAACAGCCGAACAACTGGAACAAAGCAATTAAGATCAACACTAAATGGATAGTCTAAATGGATGAAGGCACACTAAAAGGCATACTTGATGCCGAAATAGATAACGCTATTGGCTTTATCGAGAGCGAAACTACAGATGATCGTAGAAAAGCCCTTGAATACTACAATCGTTACGAATACGGCAATGAAGTAGAAGGTCGTAGCCAGATCGTTACAGGCGAAGTAGC
>Ga0209087_1000290_pt1 | contig 33382 bp, 35 predicted proteins | sample S_130805_EF_Meta_FD_187321 | JGI IMG/M metagenome (GOLD analysis project Ga0209087, IMG submission 187321) | Freshwater microbial communities from Lake Simoncouche, Canada to study carbon cycling - S_130805_EF_MetaG (SPAdes) (version 2) | ecosystem: Environmental > Aquatic > Freshwater > Lake ... | reverse complement strand
TTTTTCCGATGATTCCTACGCAACAGACCGACAAATGGGGGAGCCTAATTATTTCGATGCCATGTCAGACCTGCTGGGTCATTTAAGCAAACGCGACGCTTTGATTTTGAAAATGAAGTATTATTACGGGCGTTCCTCTGCGAGCATTTCCAGGTTGCTGAATGTCGCACATGTGGATGTTACCATCGGACGATTGAAGCAAAGGATCCTCAAAAAATCAGGCATTACCAACCTCGATGAGCTTTTGTTGAAATACGATTGGTTGCGGTGAAGGGCTCAATACGCCATGTGGCGTTCCTTTTTTTCTTCAAAAATGTCGTCGATGATTACCAAGATTCCGGTTTCTTCTACGCCTCCAAATTCTGGGTTTACGGCCGTTCCGAAGGTTTTCATGGTAGGAGATAGGTTCATGTAAATGTTCACCAAGGGTGGGATAAATTCTCCGTTTTCCCGCACGTGGCCGTTCAAGACTTTAAACCCATCCTTAAAGTCCAACCCTGCCAATTGGGCATCCACGTATTTTCTGTCGTAGTTTTGTTCCAAAGGATGTTTAGGAGTCATTAGTTTTTCTGTATCCGGAAAGTAGGTGTGCATAAAATGCAGCAAGAAGTCCCTGCTTTCAGTATTGTAATTCGGGTACATCGTAACTTTTCCAAAGAAATACTTGATTTCTGGGTTTTCTCTCACAAGTACACCCAATCCATCCCAAATGTTATCCAAGGCAAACAAGCCTTTTCTTGGATTGATGGAAGGTTGAAAATTTGGCTGTACCCAACTTCTTCCCAGTTCAATGGTGTAGGGGAGGTACGCTTTTATGAATTTCTCAGAAAAATCGAAATAATGCGCAGTGGAAAGATGAATGTGTCCAAGTTCATCCATGGATTTCAAGCACTTCACATAACGGTATCCGCCAATGATTTCCTCGTCTTCGGGTGACCATACGATGAGTTGCTCATAAAAATGTGTGCCTAAATCAAAGTCATCTAAATCGACTTCTTCTCCCGTTCCTCCGCCTGAAGCCCTAAAGGTGATTTCCCGCAGGCGACCAATTTCTTGGATGACGTTGGGTGCATTGAGGATGTTTACGATGTAAATTTCATTTTCTCCTTTGCGCGTAGTACGGATCATGCCGACTGCTTGCAGTTCTGATTTAAGCACATCCTTGGGAATGGCTGAAATGATTTCTTTCATGATTGCAATGTGATTTGGTATAGAATGTCTTTGATTTCTTGTGCTTTTTCATGTTCTGTTTGACCGTTTGTCAACTTAGAAACATAGATTGGATTTCCTACGGTAAAGGAAATGGCTTTGCCGCGTTGTTTGTAAAGCTCGTCTGCTAGGTACAACATTTCCAGGTTCATTTTGATGCCAAAAAACGTTCTAAACTTAAACAGGCGATAGAAAAACGGCGAAAGACGTCCCTCAATGTGGATGGGTATCACAGGATGTCCGGTGGTTCTTGCATAGGTTACAAACGTTCGTTTCCATTCCAAATCAACGACCTTTCCATTTTGTACCCTGCTCACCATCCCAAAGGGAAAGATGCAAATGGCTTTGTCAGAATGAAACATTTCAGAAATACTCATGCGCACACTGCTCTCGTTTTTTCCATGTTTATTAACACCTACAAACAAATCTTTACAAGGCGTAACATTCAACAAGAGGTCGTTCACTAAAAACACCAAATCCGTTCGGTGTTCTTTTAGCGCTGCGATGAAAGCAACCCCGTCAACCCCTCCCAACGGGTGGTTCATGACAATGATCACGGGACCTTCCTTGGGAATTTTTTCCATGCCCTGGAATTTGACGTCAATTTCGAGGTATTCAACCAGCGCCTCACAAAATGCTTGGTTTTTTAGGTGTCCTTTTCTTTCCAGAAAATCATTGATTTCATCTTGGTGAAGAATGCGCTCTAAATATTTAAGAACAAACCTTGGAAGCCTCTTTAAGAGTTTGGGGTTTTTATCACCAATGAGTTTGCGAACATTAATATTTTGGGGTCTCATACCCAACAAAACTAATAAATATATCGAATTTCAATCCGGCTTATTATTAAAGTTCAAAGTTGATTTGAAGTCCGTCGTAGGCAGGGAATACATTTGCAGGAAGTTTCGCAAGGATGTCAGGGTGTTTTCCAAACAAATGTGACATGTGTGTGAGGTAGGTCCTTTTGGGTTTGATTTCTGCGATAAATGCCAATGCTTCTTCGAGGTTGAAATGCGAAACATGTGAAGGTTCGTGTAAACAATTGATGATTAGGGTATCCAATTGCGCCAACCCTTTTTTTGAAGCGTAAGGAACGGTTTTCGCATCGGTAATATAGGCCAAGTTGCCTACACGATACCCAAAAACCAGCAACTCAAGGTGCTTGACAGGTATCGGTTGAAAAGGGATTTCGAAGATTTCAAAAGGTGCGTCGGTTATTTCCCTGATGTCCAATTTTGGAATCCCTGGGTAGTCGCTTTCGAAGATGTAGCTGAAATTTGATTTAATGGCGTGGATGACTTCCGCCTCTGCATAGATGGGCATTGCGCGGTCGTGTTTGTAGTTGTATGCCCGAACATCATCCAACCCAGAAATGTGGTCGCGGTGCGCATGGGTGAATACAATGGCATCCAAATCTGAAATTCCTTCACGCAACATTTGCATCCTAAAATCCGGACCCGAATCTATACAGATCTTGCGATTCCCAATGGCAATAAGCGCGCTGGTACGAAGCCGCTTGTCTTTTGGGTCGGTGGATAGACAAACCTCACACTGACAAGCCAATAAGGGAACACCTTGTGAAGTCCCTGTGCCCAAAAATGTGAGTGTGCCCGTCATAAGTCTATTATTTTGAAGCCTTCGCCCTTACGAAGGTACAGGTTGACAATGGATTTGATGTCCCTGTTTTCTTCCTTTTTGTCAATAAATCTTTTCCATTGCTGCACTTGAGAACCGTGGAAGTGGTGAGGGGCATAGCCATGGCCTTGGTACACGCCGTTTTCAATCCAAACAATGCTTTTTTCAATCTTCGTTCGGCCTTTATCCAGGATGTAAAAGGAAGCATCGGAAAAATGCATGGATTGAATCAGTTGATTCACTTTTTGATTGTAGGATTCAGGGCCTTCAGCACCGATGCAAGCGCCGTCACATTCTTGGATTGAATGCTTGAAACAAGCATCAGAAGTGGGGTAGACTCCATTAATTTTTTGACACAATCCAAATTGATCCCCTTTGTTGCGAATGAATTCGTGGGCTTCCTTTCTGGAATTGAAATAGGTAATCGGATTCGAGGTATTTTTTGAGGTAAGTCCGAGTTTCAGGGCAAGGTAACCTTGTTCATCGGGTTCGTCAAACAGACCGTAGGTAAAAATGGTTTTTCTAAGTTGACGGTTGAATTTTGGCTTGTGAAGTTTGATCAATTCGCTTTCCAGTAACATGGCAATCAACTCGGATCCCGTAAGTTCATATTCCACATGTGCAATTTCTTGGATCATCATCGTACCTTTTGGAGTGAGTACGTTTCGAAGGTGTTGCTCCACTCGCTTTTTGATGGTTTTGCTTTTTCCGATGTAAATCAGTTGGTTAAATTCATTGAAAAACTTATAAATTCCTGCCTTGTTTGGCAATTCATCAATAATTTCGATGGATAAATTCGGGTGGATTTTCTGTGGGTTGACTTCCTTTTGGATGAAATTCTGAAGGTTATTCGGGTCCTTGTGAAAGATGATGTCAAACAATTTTGCGGTAGCCAATGCATCGCCTCCTGCGCGGTGCCGTCCTTGAATTTCAATGCCTAAGGACTGTGTAATTTTCCCTAAGCTGTAGGATGGGTAGCCTGGCAGCACGATGCGCGTGGCACGAACGGTGCACAAATGGGGGAGTCGAAAGTCGTAGCCCAAGGCGCGAAATTCATTTCGCAACATTCCATAGTCAAAAGAAACGTTGTGTGCGACAAACGTACAACCTTCGAAAAACGCTAAAATCGGTTTCGCAACTTCGTAAAACTTAGGTGCGGTCTCAACCATCTTATCTGTGATTCCCGTAAGCCTTACGATAAATTCAGGAATGGATTGTTCTGGATTGAGAAGGGTAACGAATTCATCAATGATTTTTTCTCCGTCGTACTTATACATCGCAATTTCCGTAATCTTGGAGAGTTTTGGACTTCCACCGGTGGTTTCAACATCTACAATCACGTAAGGCATGTTGCGAAATTAGAAATCTTATAGAAATAATTTACCTTTATCGGATTAAACTAACATTATGCGTTTTTCCATCCTTCTGTTGTCTTGTTTTCTCTGTGTTTTTCTATATGCACAAACCAATGTAAGTGGAAATATTTCGGGGACTTGGACAACTGCGAACAGTCCATACTTGGTTACGAACAACATTGGCGTTCCTGCGGGTCAAACCTTGGTGATTCAACCCGGGGTGCAAGTGGTTTTTCAAGGGTTTTATCGCTTTGGTGTTTCGGGCCAATTGGTGGCTGATGGAACGGTTGCTCAACCCATTACATTCTCTTATTTCGATACAACAGGTTGGTACAATGACCAGCAAATGGCTGGCGGGTGGAGAGGCATTTATTTTGCTCCTTTTGCTTCTGTAAATGATTCCAGTCGTTTGGAGCATTGCGTTGTGAAAGATGTAAAACACGGTTTGAATGGAAATGCCAATGGATATGCTGCATTGTACATTTACGGTCGTGGTTTAACCGTTCGGAATTGTGAATTTACGCACAACCAAAGTAAAGCGAATGCCAGCGAAGGGAAGATCATTGTATCAGCTCCCAGTACTGGACAAACCCTAACCTTGGAAGCTTGCTATATTCATCATAACAAGGTACGTGTTGCGGTATTGTTTAATACGGGAAAGGCATTGGTACAAGAAAATGAATTTGCCAATAACATCGGTGGTTCAACCATTTGGGCACTGGGTGGAGGATTGCAATTTTATTACAATGATGTTCATGACAACCAAAGCATTTATGACATGACTGCCTTGCGCGTTGATGGTGGATACAACACGATAAAAAACAACAAGATTCACCACAACGAAGCCGATCGAGAAGCGGCCATCTTTTGCACCATGGGAAAAACCACCATTGAATCCAATTTAATTTGCAACAACTACACTTTGAATGGAAATTGTGGCGCAACGGACGGAGGCGGAGGCATTCATATTTCACACAACAACAGTGGTGTTTGGGACAGCACAGAATACCTAATTCGCAACAACGTGATTGCAAATAACCATTGCGCTTTTAACGGTGGTGGAATTTATGTGTATGATTGCAAAGCAAAAATCTTAAATAACCACATCGTTAACAATACCGCGCAGATGGGGGGCGGTGCGATTTATTCCATTGGTTCACAAACCCGTTTGAACATCCGTAACAATCTCATCCATGGCAATGATTATGCACAGTTTCATTCGACCTACGTCATGCAGTTCAGTGGCTCCGATAGCATCAAATTGGATTACAATTGGATGGACAATGCTTTTTACCAAACCGTGATCATGAATCCTGCGGTTGGTTATTTGGGGGATACAAGCCACAACGTGGATGGAACAGATCCCTTTTTATTCAACCCGACCTTGGTTGCTGGACTTGCCGAGGACGCCTTGTTCAAGGATTTTAAATTAACTGCACAGTCCATTGAATTGATCAACATGGGTGTAATTTCGAATGCCTATCCGGCCGCTTTTGATTACCTCGGAAACAACCGTGTAGTTGGGAACATTGACATTGGGGCCTTTGAAGCGTCCTTTGGTTCTCTTTCAGAGGGTAAATTGAGTTTTGGTATTTATCCGAATCCCGTTCAGGACATTTTGAATGTCAAAGGGTTTGATGGCCAAGGGTATGAAATTGTAAACATCCAAGGACAAAAATTACTGGAGGGATTCCTTTCAAAGGATGGCATTTCTGTTAAAGATTTACCTGCAGGGATGTATCTAATTCAAATAATTGGTAATTTTAACGAGCAAATTTTAAGTACTAAATTTTTCAAACCATGAGAACAATGCTATTGATCGGGGGAATGTTGACTTCCCTGTTTGTCTTTGCCCAAAGTAACTTAACCGTTTTTAACAATGGCGGCCAAAAGTTTTATTTAATTCTAAATGGCATTAAGCAAAATTCCTTAGCACAAACCAATGTTGTGGTAAGCGGAATCAAAAACGGTGGCTATTCTGTTAAGTTGATTTTTGAAGACAACAAGACCAAAGACATCGATAAGAATTTCTTTTTGGAAAGCGCACAAGACATTACCACCAAAGTCACTTTTAAAAACGGGGTTGGAAAACTCCAAATGGTGAGCATGGTACCAACCACAGGCGTTGCACAAGGTGGTGTTACATATCGACCGGACAATACGGCGGTTTTTTCTGATGCCGTTACCACGACCACGACCACCACTACACAAACAATAGCAACTGAAACATCTCCGGTGGGTGGCAATACTTCCAATGGAAATGGAAACGGAAATGGAAGCGTAGGAATACAATTCAATGCAACGACCCCTGAGCCCGTACCGACAAAGCCAACCAACAATGGCAACGGCAATGGAAATGTGAATATTTCTGTAACAGACCCAACGAATGGTCAAAACATCAATATGAATGTGAACATGAACATGAATGGCGAAATGGTAGATCCGAATGCACAAAATGTAAACATGAATGTCAACGTAAACGGAACCCAACAAAACACGCTTCCAAACGGAGGGGTTAACATGAATGTGAATACAAACGTGAACAATCCTTCAAACACACGTCCCAATGTGAATGTGAACACGAATGCGACAAGCACAGGAACGAATACCACCAACACTACCAATTCGACGAACACTACGATTACGACCACTACGACCACTACCACTACGAATGGTGGGAATGCCAACTTCAACAACCAAACGAACAATGTGACGAGTACGGTGACACCAACCAACACGGCTATGAACAACGGTAGGTTGAATTGTACCAATCAATTTTATGATGTTCAGCCCTTGCTTACGGAGCTTAAAGATTTGTCATTTGAAGACGACCGCGTTGAAGCAGTAAAGTTGTCGTTGAGAAATAAATGTTTGAATTCAAAAGATGCCTTACAAATTTTGGATTTATACAGCTTTGACGATAACAAGTTGGACGTTGCGAAATTCCTTTCTGATAGACTTTTTGATTATGACAATGCGTCCAGTTTGTCTACCAAAATGACCTTTGATTCCAATAAAATGGAATACAGAAAATACATAGGCAGAGATTAGGATAGAGATTTTAGCTTAACCTAAATTCTAAAAAAAATAGATTATTCAAAATCTTAGCAGAGTATAATTTTTATCTTTGTAACTAACCTTTAAATTAAAATTTATGAAAAAAATGATTGCCGCATTGGCGTTTGGACTGATGTCCTTTGGAGCTGGTGCACAAGTAGTGGTAGATGGTACCAATATCAATGATTTAGACATTAAGTATGTTGAATTGGTAGGTCAAGCGAAATTACTTAGCCTAACTAAAATAAAAGTATTTGTGGATTACGGACAAGATTTCTCTTGGAAGCAGCAAGCCATTAAAAACACTGCAGGGAAGAATGCAGCGTTTAACAGCATGATTGATGCATTGAACTTCATGGATGCCAACGGTTGGGAGTATGTTAGTAACTACTTGATCAACAATAACGGTGAATTGACGTATAAGTTTTTGTTACACAAAAAGGAAAAGTAAGATATTCAACAAGAATGTATTATGTGAATTCCCTCCATTTTGGAGGGAATTTTTTTGCCATGGAGTTTTTGATTAAACGGTTTTCTATGATTTGACCTCCCCAACTTGAGGTCGTAATTTGCGACCTCAAGTTGTCCCACTCTTTTTGTGTCAGTTCAAACATGAAATCTACGGGGAAACGACGTGAATTTCTTCTTAATCACAAAGATGCTGGTGGTTACGATACTGTCACACCCATGAATGCTTTGAATGGTATCTTGTATTGACCATTTTCGGTGTACTTATTTCCATTAAAGGAAAATACATCGGCAGGGATTAGGATGTTGGCGATTTTGGAGACGAAAACTGTCTGTCACCGATGAATCCTCCGCGGCGTGCACAAAGCTTCATTAAACCGCTGAACCGCCACTTTTGTCAATGAGTGCTGGTGATGAAAGCCATTTTTTATATTTCCACTCATACTTTTTTAAATGTTCAACATCTTTAACTAATAGCTCTAAATTCATTTCTCCACCGTTTGGAAGAACAATTCAAATTTTCTTTTTTGTCTTTTTAATTATCTTGTCAAAAAATCTCATCGTCTATATGTTGTCTCTCTGAGAGAAATTGTCTGTCGTTTAACTATCGTTTGCACGCTTGCCACTAACGGTCCGTGTGTAGGCGATGTTGCCTTGTGTTGTCCCGTATGTGCGGGGGCAAGGCAATATTGCTTACACGCTGTTGTACGCTGCCTTAGTGTTTTGATTTTGAAATTCCATATACAATTAATACATACAATATTGTTGCGCACCCGGTTACTAAAATATATGTTGGTAATAAGAAGTCATTAATTGCAGTAAAAACAATTTGACTTGCAAGAATTAGTGAGAAAAAAATACCTGATGTTGTCCTTGTCAAAGTGGTTGTTCTGTCGTATTCAAAAGATAATGAAACCGTGCCCGCTAATGTTAGAGCAAGTGTTATAAAGCTTCCAATACCTAATAATAATTTATTGTCGCCCGTAACATAAAAAGAAAGAAAAAAAGCTATGATACCAGCTAGTGCGACTGAAAGAATTGCGGTGAATGTGTTTATTTTCATATTCTATTTTTTAAAAATTGTTTGCCACGCTTTTTCATCAATATATACTCTACAAGTATCTTTGATTAAAGCGCATTCTATTTTAAAAGTTTCATTTGTTCCAAGTATCGTTCGCTGATAGGTTAGCGACCAACTTATTTTGTTTTTCTCTTTTACACCTACTCGTTTTAAAGAATAACCAAAACTAGTATTAGATAAACTTTCTTCTAAAGCAGTTATATCTTTTCCGTCTATAGTAGGACCATAAAGAAAATTTGTCATTTTACCGTACTGCTGATTTTTGTGCAGTACTTGTAGATAATTTAAAATATCCGTATTATAAAAACATAAGGGGTTTTTATACAAACAATTATTTTTTACTTGCGAATAGGTAACTTTACTTACACACAAATTGATTAAGCAAATAAGATATATTTTAAAAATATACTTCATTATTTAATTGGAGGCGGAACTAAAGCAAAAAGCTTGTTTACATCCATAACTTGTTCTGCTGGCATCCAACTTGGCATACCTTGAAGCCAAACCATTGTTTGCTTTTGAACTCGCCCAGCTACAATATGCCCATTTAATTCACTCTCAGTAAATGGACCTTGTGGTATATCATTTACTAATGCATAAAATTGTTTTGGTGCAGGCACTGGTATGTTTACATTATTAAACTGAGGTGTTTGCATTTGGCTCATGGCATGGTTCATAGTCTGAATCATTTGTTGGGCTATAGACATGCTCATACCAAACTCCATCATTTTTTCTATTGAATTAAAATTGTTGTCGTTGCTCATATTATTTTTATTTAAAGGTTAATTAAGGCATTGGTGGAGGAGGAGGTGGTGTTGGCATAGAATTAAAAAGACTTTGTAATTCCATTACCTGACCTGCTTCCACCCAATTTGGCATACCTTGTTTCCAAACATATGTATTGGTTTGTAACTGGTTACTCATAACCATCTGCTGTAATTGTTGCATATTAAATGGCCCTGCTTGTTGTCCGTTTACTGATAATAAATATTGAGTTACTGGCGGAGGAGGAGGCATTTGATTGTTTGGAGGTGTTTGTGGATTTTGAGGGTTCATAGTGTTACCCATTTGGTTCATCATTCCCGCCATTTGGTTACCCATAGCGCCACCCATCATCATTCCTGTCATCATTCCTGCTGGGTTCATGCCTCCGCCAGAACCGCCACCAAGATTCATAGTCCCCATTTCTCCTAAACTATTTGCAGCACTTGTTAAAATTTCTTTTTGTGCATCTGTTTGAATATTCAGTTTATGAACTTCGAAATTGCTAGCCTCTGTTTGTAATTTTTGAGCACGTTGCATTTCTTCACGCTGCTTTGCCAATCTATCTTCCATGTCATCAGCATTTATGCGCTGAGTATCTTTAAGATTTTTGATATTAACTTCTGATGTCGCTTCAACAGTATTAATTTCAACATTTGCTTGTGTTGTAGTTTTTCTTTCGGTTATATCAGCAGTTATTTTTCTTAGTTTGTGATATTGCTCATCGTCCTTGTCTAATTCAATTTTATCAATACTTAGATTATTAATTTGTATTCCAAATACTTTTTCAATTTCGGGCTTTAATCTTTCTTCAGATTGAATATTTACTTCGTCTAATTGTGTTTCAATTTGAACAGCAGCAATGTTATTCAATTTTGGGATATTAATTACTAAAGACTTCAAATGCCTATCAATTACAGGTTTCATTTTTTGATTTAACTCCGTCGGAGTTAAATTTGCGAGTCGATGAATTTTGATAAATTCTTTATAATCCTTTATTTGAGTTAGTAATTGATATTGAATGGCGCATTTAACGCCAAAATCAATAAAACGAGGGTCAAAAATATCAAAGTAAGGAACTCGAGCTGAAAACTGAACCACCTTTGATAAGTTAATAAAATAAACCTCTGCCTGAAAAGGCGTTCCGCCTCCAAATGCTAAACCAACTATACTCGCTAATATTGGAAAGTTTGCTGATTTAATTGTTTCATCAAATGGTCCTTCAATAAAATCTTGCATTGCACCTGTTTTTTGCTTGTAAACAAAAACGGCCACTTCGCCATCTTTTACTCGCAAACTACTACCCCAGCGAATAGCATTTTCTTTATTGGTTGAGTTTACCTCATTACCTTCAGGTCTCCATTTCCATATTAGAAATTCCTGCTCATCACAACGAATCATGTCCATCATGCCACCTTCTTTTTTACTACTGAATAATCCCATATTTTATTTTTTTTAAAGGTTATCTCCAAAAATCATTACAAGCGCTGCAATTAATATGATAAAAAAAACACATAAAAATATAACAACTATTGATCCTTTCTTTCTTTTTTTTATATCCTTTTCATATTTATCTAAAGTAGCCAATATCATTGGATCGTTTTTAAAAAGGAAACGTGATTTCATTATTATTTCGTCAGCTTTCGCAGCCCATGGATTGTCTAAACGGCTCATAGTCGTTATCTTAGATGTTGAATATGTTAAGAACTCCAAGATATCATCTTTTGTGTTTGGTACAGGATAATTTCGAATCACCTCATTTTTACGGGACTCAAAATTTTGACTTTCTACAAATTTTTCAGTACTTTGTAAATTTGCGATAGTTTTATTTTTCTCGGTTTCAATCTTATCAATCTTTGCGATAAGATCTAATATTGTTGTATTTGCCTTACTATTACTAAATTCATGACCGCATTCTGAGCAGCCTAATTCCATAGCTTTCACAGAGGCACCGCAAGCCGGACAAGTTTTAATATTCCCAACCTTTTCTTTATTAGGTGTTGATTGAGTAGCTTGTAGTTGATGCAATTTTGCATCTAAAGTCATCTCTACTTCATCAGTATCAACAGCAAGTTCGGCTGCTTTTTTAAGAATTACATTTCTTTCTTTTTCTGTAATCTGACCATCAGCTAAAGCGAGATCAATTAGTTTTTCAATTTCTGGGTGCATATTATTTCTTTTTATTAGTTATTAGAAGTTGCTGTTTGTGCCATTTACTTACGAGTTTAGTAAGGCGAAGACCATTTTCGGCTGCGTCAATAGCATTGTGATGAAACACAACGATATTTTTTGTGCCCTCACTAGGTTTGGATTTAGCTAAACCATGTAAAATATAATTTCTTTCTTTTAGCCATAGCTGGCATTCCTGAAATAAATCCTTGCATTCAATTACTTTACCGGACTTGGGTTTAATTGTCAATGACAACTTTATGAAATGCTTTCCACATTTATCAATCATCACTTTTGTTTCAACATATCCCTTTTCTTTTTCTCGACTTACCATGAATTCCTTTTCTTTATAGAAAAGATAAGACTGGCATCTGTCTGCAATAATACTTTCAGCGACAGCAACAGCAGCTATGCACATCGGCATATCCTTGTGTCTTTTTGCATTTTCAAGTAGACGCATTGCTACTTGGTATGATTCGTATTTTAATTTGTTTTTCATTATCACGAATGTAGTTTTTTATAAGGTTGCTTACAACTAGTTTATACAAGCCATAAACCTTCTCCAAGCATACCAATTTGGATGAATAAGCGCAGGTTTGTTGCGTATGCACGAATATACAATTTGTTTAAATGAATTCGCAAGAAATCAATGTGTGATGTGGGGATGAATAAGCTTCTCACTTCTTCAAAAACGCCGTCTCGTAGCGTTCAATCCATTGTTCGGGGGAAATTTTTTGCATCAAGGAACCAATTAATTGAAACGGAATCGAAGTGGTCTTCTTAAATCGAATGCAGCTTTTTCCCATGTCGGGTTTTTTACCCGTCAATTCAACGAATTCCTTTTCAAACCATGAAAGCATCGCAGGATCCGCATAAAGCCCCATATGGTAGAACGTAATGATGTCCTTTCGTAAAACAAGGTTGGCAAATGGCAAGGGGAGTTTTGGACTGCAATGGTAACCCTTTGGGTAAAGGCGATGGGGCACAACGTATCCAATCATTCCGTAATTCATTGCCTCTTCAAATCCTTCGGGAAGTGCTGCCAAAATAGCATCCCTGAATTGCAAAAAAGCATCTTTTCTCTCGCTGGGTTCCAGCGCGTCGATGTATGCTTCTACGTCGCTCATTGTATTCTTTCCGGGTACTGTTCCAGCGCATGACGAAGGCATTCCACTGATTTTTTTAGGGAGTCTTGATTCAAGACATAGGCAATGCGAACTTCATTTTTCCCAGCATTTTCACTCGAATAAAATCCGTTGGCTGGTGCCATCATAACGGTTTGACCTTCAAATTCAAAGGATTGGAGTAACCAAATACAAAATTTCTCTGCATCTGCCACTGGAAAACGAGCTACGCAATAAAACGCGCCGCTGGGTTTGGGACAATATACGCCTGGAATGGAATTCAAGCCGTCAACCATGATGTTTCTTCTTTCGACATATTCCTGAACGACATTGTCAAAATAACTTTGTGGCGTATCCAAGGCGGCTTCTGCTGCTACTTGGTCAATGGTCGGAGGGGATAAGCGCGCTTGACCAAATTTAAGGGCTGCAGCCATCACTTCCTTGTTTTTACTTACCAATGCGCCAATGCGCGCACCGCACATAGAATATCGTTTTGAGACAGAGTCAATCATGATGACATGCTCGCTTAATCCTTGAAGGTTTAGTACAGAATGTGGTACTGCACCATCGTAACAAAACTCCCGGTATACTTCATCGGCAAAAAGAAACAAGTCGTGCTTTTTGACCATTTCACCCAACATTTCCAATTCGGTTTTGGAATAAAGGTAACCGGTAGGATTTCCTGGGTTGCAAATGACAATGCCCTTCGTACGTGGGGTGATCTTCATTGCAATCTCCTCAATCGGAGGGAGCGCAAAACCATTTTCTATTTTGGAGGTTACGGGGATTACTTTGACGCCAGCGATCACAGCGAAACTGGTGTAATTGGCGTAAAAAGGTTCCGGAATGATGATTTCATCTCCCGGGTTACAGGTACACAACATGGCAAAAATCAAGGCCTCAGAACCCCCTGTGGTGATGAGGATGTCTTCCATATTTACTGGAATGCCTTGTTTTTGGTAGCTTGCCGCCAATTTTATTCTGTAGCTTTCATTTCCTGCTGAATGGCTGTATTCCAGTACTTTATCCTTAAAATTGTGAATGGCGTTCAAAGCTGCCTCAGGGGTTTCAATGTCTGGTTGACCGATGTTTAAGTGAAATACGGTTTTACCTGCTTTTTTTGCAGCTTCTGCAAAAGGTACCAATTTTCGTATCGGTGAGGCGGGAACTACAAGTGCTTTTTCAGAAATTTTAGGCATAATGTTATGGGGTTGTACGGATTTTCGGTTTCAAACTTAGGTTCTTTTTTTGACCAAGAAAAACAAAACCATTTTTTTCATAGATCAATTTTAAATTAGGATACGTGTCCAAGTAGAATTTTTTATCCGGCAAACGGACCACGTAAAACGTTTTCAAATCGGTGTCGGTCCCGCATATCCATTTCTCATTGAAACGGTTTTGATTGAGATGGGGCTTTACCTCACCGTAAAAGAAATGCGCATATGACTTAAATCCAAGCGGAATGATGTATACGTTTTCCTTAGATTTTTTTTGGTAAAACGAAATGGCAGCGCGTTGCGAATAGGCCTCGATGTGGGGAAGAATCGTCGCTTTGATGACGATCATGTTGAGGGCCACCGATACCAATAAAGTGTTGATTGCATATTTCACTTGGTTACGTCTAAAAAACACGAAGGCCAATACTGCGCCTAAGATCCACACCAAGACCGGAATGAAATCGAGCAGTGACCACCGTTCTTGTGCCAATAAATTCGCTGCCGCAAATGGATCTTGAATGGCAATCCACTTTTGAATTCCTCCACCAAATGTTTGAATGTACACGAATACGCCCATTGCCAAAGCCAAAATCAACTGGTAGAAAATGGACAGTTTAAAGTAAATTCCATTTTGACGGTTTTTGTAATGCGTAATGAAATCCGCCGCAAAGAAAGTAATGGGGAAATAACAAAGAGAGGAGTAATGAATGATTTTCGTTTGTACAATTGAAAACAATACCAAGGTAAAGAGTCCCGAAATAAGCATGATCCTGCGTAAGTCTTGTGGTTTCGGATTCTTGCGTAACAATCCACCAATGGCAAAAAAGGAGGCGGGAAAACAGCCAAGTAAGAGCACCAACAAGTGGTAATAAATGGGTCCGCCATGTCCTGCGTCTCGGGTATTAAACAGCCGTACTTGGTATTCTATGAATTGTTGAATGACCTCTTTGTTTCCAGTGGCATACAACATCATAAACCAAAGCAATCCAATAAATACAGCGGTTGTGAACGCAAAGAGTAAATGTTTAATTTTTGGAAGTCCTTGGAATCGGTTTACAAGGTGAAAGATAAATAGGGGGGCACCGATTAAAATCAGGGCGACAGGACCTTTGGTTAAAACGGCAAGTCCTGCAAAGAGTCCCGCACAAACAAAGGCAAATGTCTTTTTGTCCTTAATGCCAAAGATGTAGAAAGCCAAAGAATTAAATATGAATAAATTGAACCACGGATCAATGATTCCTGAATGAAAATATAGGTTAGGGAGAAAGGATCCCAAATAAAAAGCTGCCCACCACCATCCGAGTTTTTCGTTTTGTGCGTTTTTCCCATGGTAAACCAAACTGATAAGGGTGAATACCCCAGCGATCACATTGGGAAAACGTGCTGCGAATTCATTTACCCCAAACGTTTTCATCGCAAGGGCTTGCATCCAGATGAAAACCGGAGGCTTTTCCCAAAAAGGAATGTAGTCGATGGTGACCGTATGGTAATGACCGCTTCGAACCATTTCCCTTGCACATTCGGCAAAATTTATTTCATCCCAATCAAAAAGATGTACATACCCCAAAAAAGGAATAAACAAGAACAGGGTAATGACAATTCCTATCAGGTATTTTATTTTTTCCATCTTGTGAGCATAGGTTTAGTATTCGGAAACCAATTTTTCGGTATGACCCGCAGGAGCATCCATCCGCACACAACGCCGAGAATGGAACCAAAATAAACATCCAATAAAAAATGTTGTGACAAATAGACCCGGGTAAAACCAACAAATACGGCCATCCCAAACAGAAGGAACTGCACCCAAGGTTTTTGTCCATGCAGGTAACAAAATACCGTTGCAAAGGCAAAAGCGCTGGTGGTGTGTCCCGAAGGAAAACCATTTGATTCGAAGTATAAAAAATTCGGTATTTGATGAAAATCGACATTGTTTTTAAAAAAATGGAAGGGGCGCATGTAATCTGGAAAGGCCAATCTTTTAAGTAATTGGGCGATTACCGAGGAGAAAACATACCCTAAAATCAGCAGGATGCCTGTTCTTTGGTTGTAAAGCAGCAAAAGCATCAGTGCAATTGACAGCACAAAAATCCCATCGCCCAAATGGGTGCAATAGGGGATGACACAATCCAAGAATGAGTTGTGGAATTCATGAAGCCAAAGGTGAAATTGTAGTTTTTCGGAAGTGCATAATACCCATCCCAGAATTGCCAAGAGCGCAAAATACGGCAGGAAGAAAAACGGTCGATTTGCATTCACATCCCAAAGGTAGTAAAACTGCGTTAAATGGTCTTTTTATCCTCCAGCATCGCAGTGAACAAAACAGCATCGTAGCAAAAATGTGCCGCAATGGCAAAGTGGATTCCAAAACGTTCATACCCATAAGATAGGATGACAATAAAGGGAAGCGCAATGAGCCCATACAAGCTAAATTTCCAATCCAAAGGATTAAGGTACCCATGGATTGCAACAAAGATTATCGACGTAATCCAAATGCCCAAAAAGGGTTGTAAGCTCATCCTAAAGAACAATTCTTCCCCAATTCCTGCGCACAGGGATAGAAAAATTCCTTGCCAAAAGTTCAAGTTAAGTCCTTTTATGAGGCGCTCCATTTTTAGGTTCGAGGTGCTAAAAACTTCAGCGCGCATGAACAGCATCGCAACAAATGCATAGACAAAGCCAAATTCCAATCCCAAACCAATGGGCAACCAATCAAAGGATTGGAATCCTAGAAAATTTTCGATTTGCGAAAGGTCGATGCCAAAACGAAGGAGGAAGCCGCAAATGGGAAAGACAAGCAAAGTAATCAACCCCATCAAAAACACTTTATTCGACATAACCCCCTAAATTTTCATTGAAAGTTAATAAAAGTTCATTGAATGGCTCGGTACAAAAGAAATGTTTAATTTTACGTTTGTACAAATAACACTAAAAAAAGCTCGCCTATAGACAACGTTTACTTAACCCCAATTTTTGGATTAATTGTAAATTATGTTGTTAGTATCATTAGGAGATCAAGAGCTAGTCAAGCTGTATTTAGAAGGAAGTGAAAAAGCGTTTGAAGTATTACTGAAACGTCACAAAGACCGTATCTACCGTTTTATTTATTCTAAAGTTCGAAATTCGGACCTCGCCTCAGATGTTTTTCAGGATACTTTTATGAAGGTTATTTACACCTTGAAAAGTGGCGCGTACAACGAAGAAGGTAAATTTTTACCATGGGTAATGCGCATTGCACACAACCTTGTCATTGATGGATTTCGCAAAGACAAGAAAATGAGGTTTTTATCTGAAACACGTTCAGCTACGGAGGATTATTCCATTTTTAGCAGGCTTTCATCCGATGAATTAAACATTCTTGAAGTTACGTGTAAGGATGAATTGGAGCTTCAGGTCGTACATTTTATGGAGAAATTGCCAAAATTACAACGAGACATCGTTTACATGCGATTGTTTCAGGACCTATCTTTTAAAGAAATCGCGGAAATGGAAGACATTAGCATCAACACAGCGCTGGGGAGAATGCGTTATGCATTGATTAACCTTCGGAAAATGATCGACAAGTACGAAGTGGTTGTTGACCTATAAATCACCAGTGAAAACACATGAAATCCCTCTTCGGAGGGATTTTTTTTTTGCCCTAAACTTCGTTAATCTAACAATCCAAATTGCAAAAAATGGTGGTGGAAATGTTTGCGATGCAGTTGAGTCCAATCACCATGGTTTAGGTTTCCAAAATGGGGGTGCTGAAAATTGGCGTTGGGTTCATCTTCGTAAAATGCTTCGAATCGAAGGATGGATTCTGTTAATTCGTCAATTGCCAATTCCAATTCTTCATTTCGAAGCTTCGTTTCTGGTTTTACAAAGTTCACGGATAAATCTTTGGGGAAAGGGTTTTCACTGTGCAGAAACAATTTGTTCTTAGAAAGTTTCTCCTCAGGTACTTCCAACGGAAATGTGATTTCACCCATGGACATTCGAAGACCGTCGTTGAGATGCTCCACCATTCGTTGTGCGGAAAAATTTCCCCAAGCGGGTAAAGCGTTCTCTTTAAGAGGTTGCAGCTTCGTTAAAATCAATTCGAGGTCCCAAGCTAAAAATTCCATGACAATGCGTTTTGGTTAGGTTAATCTGTCTGTAAAATTACATTTTATTTGTGTAGGGTATTCCATCTTAAATCCCTGCGTAACCTTTGAATCCTTGCCAACATTCGTTTTTTAGATTGTGCCAATGCATTTGCTAGGGCGCTTTTGTTGGGGTGTTTTGTCAGATAACTTTCGTTAAACCTGACTTCCCATTTTTGATTAGGCTCGTTGAATTGAATTTCATATTTCCCATTCCAAAGGGAATAATGACCGTTGAGATAGCGTATTTCATCGGGTTGGACTTCCTTTTTTGACACAGGTAAACCAAAAGAATATAATCTTTGGTTCCATTGCATGATTTCGCATAAGGTGGGTACAATGTCTACGTGTGAAAGCGGCGTATGTGATTTTTTTGGTTTGATAAGGTAGGGCGCATAAATCGCAATGGGAATTTGGTATTTTTCCTGAATGTTCTTCGCTTCCGAATCCAATTGTACCGGCGTGTGGTCCGCTGTTAGAATGAAAAGGGTATTCTTAAACCAAGGGGAATGTGCAATGGATTTAAAAAAACGCTTGAGGCTTTCGTCGGTATATCGATACGATTGCTGTATTTCCGTCGAACCTTTCGGCAAGAAATTGTGGTTCTTCGGTACGCGGTAGGGTTCGTGCGATGATAAGCTGAAAAAGGTGGCTAAAAAAGGAGATTTCATATGGTTCAATTCCGTTTTCATTAGGTTTAAAAAATGGTGGTCGTAAATTCCCCAGGCACCGTCAAAGTGTTCGGGTGTTGGGTCGTCTTCCATGGAATAGAACTGCTCAAATCCCAGCGATTTTGTGAAGCTGTCAAACCGCATGGATCCTTTTCTTGCGCCATGAAAAAAAGAGGTTTGATACCCTTTGTTTTTACACAACGTTGGAAAGCCATCGATTTTATTTGTGCTGTAATTGCTTATGACAAAAGGGAGATCTAAATAGGAGGGGATGCCTGCAAATAAAGCCGGAAGGGCCTCGATTGAAGTTTTGCCTTCGGCATACCCATGGGTAAAGTAAAGAGACTGTTCCAGGATGGAATCCGTAAAAGGTGTAATGGACCTTCCCTTTGTTTTTTTATGAATTTGCGTATGGCCAAAACTTTCTAAAATGATGAAAACAAGGTTAGGTTTCCATTCCTCTCGCTTGGCATTCGCGGCAAGGATGGGGTTGAATGTTTCTTTTTCTTTCTCCACCGACATGTATTCGTGGTCTGGAATGGCATCGTTTTGAATTGTTTTTAGTACAACGAAGGGTGAATTCAATACCAATTGTACGTTCTCCGTTGACGAGAATTTACTGGCATCCAAGATTCCCAAGGGTTTTGGACCCAAACTGCTTCGAGCGATTAGAAAAAAAAGGAAAAGACATGACAAATACATTGGGATGTGCTTTCCTTGAAGCGGTTGCTTTTGTGATTTTAGTTGTAGGATTTTAAAGCTCAGGATTGCATACCCTGAAAGCACTGATAGGGCCAACAGTGCTACCCACCAAAACTTGGACAGTAGATTGGAGAATTGAAATTGCTCAGGACCGGATAAAAAGAACGAATAGAGGTCAAACGACGACCGTTTCAGGGTGTAGCGAAAATAGACCAAATCCCAGCATTCAGTAAGTGTTTGAACAAGGCAGGGGAGGAGGAACAATCCAAAGAGCAGAACGTTTCTTTTTGAATTCGAACCTATGGCTGTCAAGCCTAAAAAGGGGAGGTAAAGTCCAAAACAGACATACCCAACCCAACTGACATCGAAGCGAAAAGCTTGTATAAAGTCAACCGTGCTTGGGTCAAGGTAAGCCTGGTTGAACGCAATGAAGAGAAACCTATGAACCGTGAGTGTTGCCATCCATAGTAAACCATGGAGAAAAAATACAGCATGCGGTCGAACAAGAGATTTCACAGTACCAAATTAGAGAAAAGTATCTTTATCTTTGTAAAAAAGAAACGATGTCAAAGGAGAATCCAGTAGAAAAAAACAGAGGGCAATTGGTTCAGTTGCTTCAAAACAAAGCTGCGCTAAAGCAAGACATCGCGACGGATGCTGAAACCATTTTTAAAGAAATTAAGGCGACCATTAAAACCGAATTAGAGGCATTGCGAAAATTGGTGCCTGATGAAAGGGTACGTTTGTTTGTGAAGGAACGCGGTGAATATGAAATTCATGTCTACATTGGCAGCGATGTACTTGTTTTTTCCTTGCATCAGAATGTCTTTCGCTTGCCAGATACCAATCCGTTTTGGGGTACTGCCTATTACCAGGAAGATGAGAAAAGAGGTTATTTCGGGGTGATTTACATGTATAATTTCCTTGCGGAATCTTTGATTCAAAATCGGATGGAAGACTCAGGTTACCTAATCTCTCGCTTGTTTATAAATAAAGAAAAACACTTTTTTGTCGAAGGACGAAGCCAATTGGCAGCGATTTTTAGGGATACAGAACGCCAACTATGGTCGGAAGCCATTTGTACCTTGGTGGTTCAGATGACTTTTGCATATGCCTTGTCTTTTGATTTGTACATCCCTCCGTATGAAATCCAGGACGAAATCACTGTGAATCAAATGCATTACATGGGAGAAACCTTGAAATTGCAAACAGGAAAAAGACTTGGGTTTAAGTTGAAATCCGAAGATGAAGATTTTTCTTAAAAAATGAATCGTAAGGTTTGGCTTTTTTATTTTAATCTGTATATTTGCACTCCCAAATTCGGGAATTATTTTTTGGCCCATTCGTCTAGTGGTTAGGACGCCAGGTTTTCATCCTGGTAACAGGAGTTCGATTCTCCTATGGGCTACAAAGCTAGACGGTCCATGTATCCATTGAGAAAGAAGAAGGTTTTTCTTCCAAATCAAAGGAGATTTTGCAAGGGTACTTGGTTTTATTTATTTGATTAATTTTAAGCTATGGCAAACCATAAATCGGCTATTAAAAGAATTCGTTCAAACGAAACAAAGAGAGTATTGAATAAATACCAACACAAAACGACGCGTAATGCGGTTCGTAAATTGCGTTCGACGAAAGATCTTACTGAGGCAACTGCATTGTTTCCTACCGTAGCTTCCATGTTGGATAAATTAGCAAAACGTAACATCATCCATAAGAACAAAGCTTCTAACCTTAAATCAGGTTTGCAACTTTACATGAAAAGTCTTTAATTTTCTGCATCTTCAAAAGGGCTTTCCTCCCTTTTTTGTATGTTTGTCCCATGATTAAAAGCGGCTTTGTTGCGCTGATTCTGTTTCTTACCTTTTCTTGCCATTTGTCGCATGCCCAACTTTCAAGGGTAGATTCTCTAAAAGGAAATCATCAAATGTTGGGTCATACAGATACCCTCGATTATTTTTTACGGTCCTCAGAAGGCATTTTCCCCACCCTCGGAAATGGACAAAGTCCTTTTTTAAATCCCCTACACGTTTACATCCCTTCAGGCTCCTCTCAACACTTGTTCGAAAAGAACCATCCCAATGCCTTTTTCAGTGCTTTGCCTTATGTTGGGTTTGCCTATGGTTTTGGTACCCAAGGGAGTAAACACTTGAATTTTCAGTACGCCCAGTCGTTTCGAAAACAATGGATCATCAACGCAGAAGCGAAAACACATGGCGCCAACGGCTTTATCCGAAACAACACGTGGTCCAATCGAAACCTTCATTTTTTGGTCCAAAAATCTGGTGAACGCTATGCCATGCAGTTGGATGTAAACAGTTTCTACGACCTTCGTCAGTTTTGTGGTGGGGTGCAAGTAGATTCCTTGGCGGGACTCTTTCCATTGACACTTTTACCGGTACGCAAGGATAGCTGTTCCTCAATTTTTCGCAACAATGCCATTCGATTTCACCAAGATTTCAACTTTTTAAACAGGGATTCGCTGCGGTTTTTTGGACTCCTCATGAATACGTCCATGTCAACCAAAAACAGGGTATTTGCGGAGAATGATACTTTGTCAGGTCTTTATCCTGTTATTTACGACGACAGTTTGTATACCTATGACCGCTCGGAATGGGTTACTTCTTCGAATGAATTGGGCTTGAGGTACGGCCAGAAAAGCTTGAGTGTATCCTCGGGTATAACGGTGGATTACTGGCGTTTTCGAATGAAAACCAGGCAGATGGATACACTGGAAATAGGTGTTTTTGCGAAAGCATCTTACCACAAAGGCGTTTGGGATGCAAACCTCGAATATCGGAAAAATCTTTCCGGTGGATTTGGTGCGTCTTTTTTTACTTTCAATGCAGCTGGTCCTATTGTTTCAGGCCATACTTGGTTTGTAATTGGTAATGTGAAAAACGAAGCGTCCAGCGTTTTTCAGCGACAGTATTTTGGAAACACTTTGCACTTTTCAAATTCAAATCCTTCTTTGCAGCATATGCTTTTGCTCAGTATGGGAAGCCGAGGAAACTGGAAATCCTTAGGGTATTTGTGGAGGGTGGATTTGTTGAAAACTTCAGGTGTTTTTCAATTTGATGGACAAGGATGGACAAACCAAGGGGCTGGCAGCGCTGTACAATTAACGAATATGCATTTTGAAGCAGCGTGGGGGATCAAAAGTTTAAGGGTATATCCGATGGCCGACGTATTATTGCAGTCTAATGCCTCAAGGTTTCTTCCAAAATGGAGTTTGGGAGGTCGCATTGCCTACACAGGGGTTTTGTCAAAGGCAAAAAGATTGTCGTTTTTCACGAGTTTATCGGGTCAATATTTCGCAGGTTACAAAACGATGGGATTTCAACCCATTATGGCTACGGTTGATTTTCAAAGCATCGGGAATGAAGCTTTGAATTACAGTAGGATGTCCGCAACCCTTGGGTTTCAAGTGAAAACCTTCCGATTTTTTCTTTCGGGTAGTAATTTCGGATCTTTTTGGATGAATCGCACACAAAATGTCTATGCGCATTATCCAATACCCACATGGCAATTGAAGCTAGGGGTTACTTGGGATTTCTGGAATTAAGTAAGGAAGAAGGGTTAGGCCAATACGCCCATTACCTCAGCCATTTTCAAACCGATTTGAGCAGGAGAGTCAACCACGTGAATGCCACATTCTGTCATGATTCTTTTCTTAGCTTCTGCTGTATCGTCATCTCCACCCACGATGGCACCGGCATGACCCATTGTTCTTCCTTTCGGAGCGGTTTCACCAGCGATGAATCCAACTACAGGTTTTGTACCATGTTCTTTGATCCAACGAGCGGCAATGGCTTCAAGGTTCCCGCCAATTTCACCAATCATAATGATTCCTTCAGTTTCAGGATCGTTCATAAGAAGTTCTACGGCTTCTTTGGTCGTCGTTCCAATGATTGGGTCTCCACCGATACCGATGGCGGTAGTAATTCCTAACCCGGCTTTCGCAACTTGGTCAGCGGCTTCATAGGTTAAGGTACCCGATTTAGAAACGATTCCAATTTTTCCTTTTTTGAAAACAAATCCTGGCATGATGCCCACTTTGGCTTGGTCAGCAGAAATAACACCTGGACAGTTAGGACCAATTAATCTACAATCAAATCCTTTAATATATTCTTTTGCGTTGATCATGTCTTTCACTGGAATTCCTTCAGTAATACAAACAATTACTTTTATTCCTGCCTCTGCTGCTTCCATGATTGCATCTGCAGCGAATGGAGGTGGAACGAAAATAATAGAAACATCTGCTTGGGTAGATTTAACTGCTTCTGCAACGGTATTAAAAACTGGACGATCTAAATGTAGGTTTCCGCCTTTTCCCGGCGTAACACCCCCAACAACGTTGGTTCCGTATTCAATCATTTGTCCTGCATGGAAAGTTCCTTCACTTCCCGTAAAACCTTGTACGATTACTTTTGAATCTTTGTTTACTAATACACTCATACCGTCATTTATTTTTCTGCTTCAAATTTACACAATGAGATTGATTTGGAGATTACTTTTTATTTAATTCCCAAAACTTTAATATTGTAAACCAAAATCTCATTGCTTTGGATGTCTTTTACCTCGTATTTTCCATAACCCAATTGGGGTGGAACAATTACCAGTATTGAATCTCCTACTTTTTTATCAATCAATCCTTCTTTCCAACCGACAATCACATTGTTAAGTCCGCGCAAACAAAAATAGGTGGGTTTGTGCATTTTTTGAATGAGGTCACCATTGAGTAAGGATAAGTCATAGGTAACTTGGACGCTGTCGGTAAGTTTAACGCTTCTGCCTTCTCCTTTGGTAAAAAACAGGTAGTGAAGTCCTGAATCTGTAACCTTGGTTTTTAATTTATTCCGTTTCGTGTAGGTTCTTATTTTTTTATCAAAGCTGTCAATTTGTTCATCCGAATAGGTTTGACAGGCAAAAAGGAAGAGTGACAGTAAGAATACGAATGTTAACTTCATGCTTCCAGGGTTAATTGAGCCAAATAGTGATGGTCACTTTCTGCGATGCGTTTTCCTGTCAATCCACATTCCATAGCTGCGGTATGGAGGTGATCGTAATCTACAAAAAGCCAATCAAAGGGCTCTGAATTGCATTTTTTGTAGTGCATTTGAAACTTGAAATTTCCGTAATATTCAGCGTTTAAATCCATCCAAAAGGAACCGTCTTCTTCATCGTATAGAAAGGATACATCTGAGGAATCACATAAAATTTGTCCACCTGGTTTTAGTAGGGTTTTCGCGTGTTTGAGGGTGTTCTCTAGGTTTTGTAAATTCCCCGAAATACCGATTCCATTCATCAAGAGCAGGATTGTATCAAATCCAGTCTCTTTGAAGTCAAAGAAATCAATGTTTTCGGCTTTCAAATCACAAGACCTTAGGTAGTCTACCGCGCCTTTTGACTTGTCAATGGAATAAACATCAAAGCCTTTGTCATCCAGGTATTTTGCATGAGGACCTGCACCTGCGCCCACGTCCAAGATTTTTCCTCGACACAGTTCCATGGCTTTTTGTTCCAGCAAGGGCATGTCCTCAAAGTTTCTGAAAAGTACTTCAACAGGAATGATGTCGTCCTCGCAAAGGTCAGACGATACAATGATGTCTGCTGGTTTCCGGGTGTTTGCAAAATCCCAAATGGCTTTTCCTACGGGGTCTTTCTCTGTCATTAATATTCTAAATCGTTAAAATCCGTCAAATCCTCTTCGTTGTAATCATCGTCGTAGTCATCAAAACCGTACGAATCTTCATCCTCATCTGAAACCGAACCCCCTCCTGCGATGAAAAAATCTTCTTCAAGGGCTTCCTTTGAATTTTCTGCAGGGGCTTTTCCCATGCTTAACGCCAATTGTGGGGTTGTGGGTCCTTCCGCTTCGTAGCCAATGAGTTCAATAAGAAAAATCCACATTTTCAAGAAGTCGTAAACCAAAATGAATTTCTGGTCTGTATCGGTTAAAAAATCCCCGATAATGGCTTTGTTCATGACATTTGCTGGTGCATCCAACGCATCGTCATCGTAGGTCATGTCCATTAAATTGATTTCGTGCCCTTTGTCCCACTGGTCATTGGAAACATAGATGCTGGCCATTTGGTCACCTTTGAAGTCAAAAGCATCCATAATGGCTTTATAAAAACTTTCAAAATGATCGTCGTTGGAAATCAGGATGTCTCTAAAAACTTCTTCTTTCGCGTCTGAATCCAGTAAGACCCTGAATTTTAATCCTGGCATAGTGCTTTTTTTACAAATTTACGTATTTACTTGGTTCGCAGGCTTAAGCCCAATTTCATTTCCAAGTATACACATTTCCGCCAGAGCTTGGTCGTAGGTATTTTCAATTTTTCCTTCCAAAATGGCTTCTTTAATGTTGTTTTTTATCCATCCAATTTCAGCACAAGGCCCAACACCGAAGTACTTCATGATGAATTCTCCTGAGATGGGAGGTTGGAAATTTCGGATGCGGTCTTTCTCTTCTACGGTCCTTAATTTCTCTTCTACCAATTGAAAATTCTTTTTGAATTTCTTCACCTTGAAATCATTTTTCGAGGTAATGTCGGCATTGCACAACAGCATGAGGTCTTCAATGTCATCCCCCGCTTCTGACAAGAGTCGTCTTACGGCAGAATCTGTAACGGTGCCTTTTACCAATGCAATGGGGCGGAGGTGAAGTCTTACCATTTTTTGGACGTACTTCATTTTCGCGTCTAACGGCAGCTTAAGTTTTTTAAATATTCTGGGCACCATCCTTGCGCCCATTTCTTCATGGCCATGAAAGGTCCAACCCACCGTGTCATCAAATCTTTTCGTAGGGGGTTTTGCGATGTCGTGTAGAATGGCTGCCCAGCGCAACCAAAGGTCCTTGCTGTTTTCAGAAAGGTTGTCGAGTACTTCAAGCGTATGGTAGAAATTGTCTTTGTGGCTCATTCCATTGCGGGTTTCAATGCCTTGAAGCTGTGTCATTTCTGGAAATATTTTCTCCAATAAACCGGTAGCATTTAACAGGTTGAAGCCGCGAGAAGGAACATTGCTGAGGATGATTTTATTGATTTCATCAATGATGCGTTCCATGGAAACGATCTCTAATCGTTCTTTTTCGGCATAAATCGCTTCGAGCGAATTTTTTTCAATGGAAAAGTTCAGTTGCGTTGCAAAACGAATGGCCCTCATCATTCTTAGGGGGTCGTCAGAATAGGTTTCGGCGGGATTTTGAGGCGTTCTGAGTATTCCTTTTTGGAGGTCTTCAAATCCATTGAAGGGATCGATGAGTTTTCCATAGGATTCCTGGTGAAGGTCAAAAGCCAAAGCATTGATGGTAAAGTCTCGGCGCAATTGATCGTCTTGAAGGCTACCAGATGCGGTGACCGGTTTTCTGGAGTTTCGGTCGTAGGATTCTTTTCTTGCCCCTACAAATTCCACGTCGATGTCTTTGTATCGAAAATGTGCGGTCCCAAAATTTTTAAAGATGGAGATTTTTTTAACCTTGAGTTTTTCAGCAACTTTTTGGGCGAATTCTGGTCCGTCTCCTACCACGACAATATCGATGTCTTTACACGGTCTTTCCAAAAAACAATCTCGAACAAATCCACCAATTACGTAGGCTTCCAATGCATTCGAAGTAGCAATTTCTGAGGCGACCTTAAAAACGGGGTGCTTTAGAAAATGCGGGTAACTTTCAACCATACGCTGCAAAAGTAAAAAAAGAAATGCCTAATTGATTGGAGGGATGCTTAATCTTCGTCTTCTTCATCCGAGAATGAGAACAATCCCCCTTCAAGCTCATCATCGTCATCGTCAAAAAACTGACTTTTTTTGCCGCTTTTTTTGTAAGCGTCCATTTTCGGTTTTTTGCTTCTGTCAACTTCTGCGCTGGGGCTTTTTTTCTCTTTGTCTTTGGAGACTTTTTTACGAACTTCTTTTAAGGGATCTATGGCGATTTCTGGAATGATTCCATCTGCAGGTCTTGGAGAAGGTGAATAAGATCCCGGTGTGCTGCTTCGGGTATCTGGTCTTCCTGTATTGCTTTTTTGGTAACCGCCTTTTTGTTCAGTTCTGGGTTGACTGCCACGGGTGTCACCACGCTCTTCAGCTTGTTTTACGGCGATGTTTCGGCCATTCACGATGGACCCATCCAATGCACGAATGGCAGCGTGACCTTCGTCATCGTTTTCCATTTCAACAAATCCAAATCCTCGGGAATTACCTGTTTCTCTGTCTGTAGCAACAGAAGCTTTGTTTACTTTTCCGTGTTCTTCGAACAGCGTCCTTAACTGATTGCTATCCACGCCAAAGTCAAGTTTGGCAACGAAAATACTGATCATAGTTTATTTAACCGCAAGTTAGCTTGATTTATACTTTGCCGAATTTAGAATATTTTTTTAACATACATCAAATTCTATTAAAGATTCTTGCATTAAATTTTCACAGACAAGGTTCCGTAAAACGACCTTCCTTGCGAAGGCAACAATCCCGGACCTGGGTAACCTCCTGATCTTCGGGTGGCATAGCGCTCATTGGTTAGGTTGTTAACCCCGAATTTTAAGGTGTAGTTATCAATAAAATTCACAGAAATACCCGCGTCATGTATTACATAGGCTTGCAGGCTTCCCACGGTGGCATTTGCATTGGGTGATTGGGTATTGGCGGCATCTGTAAATACATCGCCAGTATATGCAAATTGGTAATTGAAAGCAATCCAACGGTATTTGTAATCCACTCCGCAACGTATGATTGTACTTGGCGCATATTCAACTTTTTTACCCAATATGGAGGTGGTTTCATTTTCCGCAATGTTAGGATTGTCCCACCTTTTGTAACGTGCGTCCAATAAGGTTCCGCTGACAAAGACGCTCAATTGTTCGCCGTATTTGGCATTTTTTGAGAAGGGATTGTAAAACATATATTCCGTGTAGAACTCAATTCCCTTGCTTTCTACATCCCCTATGTTCGTTTTGTATGGATTCCCATTAACCGTTAAAGTTCCTATTTTATCATTGTAGCGAAGGTAAAAAGCATTGAGGTCGTAAGTGAATTGGCCAAAACGGGAATTGATCGTTCCTTTTGCACCCACTTCTGAGGTAATTCCATGTACATCCACCAAATTTGAATCTACCTTTTCGGTGGTTCCCGAAGGAATCATTTCGCTGTATTGTGCAGGTCGGTAATTCTGCGAAAAATTCCCATAAAACCCAAGGTTGTATTTAACTGTTTTTAGCCATTGGTATTTGACACTTAAGCCTCCTAAGGCAATGATTCTGTTGTTTTCTTGGCGGGGTAAGGTGCCATTTGGCAAAGCGGTACTTCTTCCTACCATGCTTGACTGAAGAAGTTCCATTCGATAGCCTGGGGTAACCGTTAACTTTTTTCCAAGTTGAAATTGATTCTCTACGAAGACAGCATAGTTATAGGTGTCGAAAGTAAAAACCCTTGGAAAAGCATTTCCTGCAGCGTCGGGTGTGACGGTTAAGTCAAAATTTGTATTCCCCGTACCAACGCCAAATTGCGATCTGTCAATGTTGCTTTTGCAAAAACGAAGTCCACCCGCCAAGACTTGTCGCATTCCAGCGATTTTGTACGTTTGATTCAGTCTGAATTCTGAGGAAAGCGTGTGGTAGGTGTCCATGTCAACTTGTCTGGGATTGTAACTTCCTAAATTTTCATTCAGGGTATCTTGAATGTTGATGGCTTTCAGGTAACCTACAGAATTTCGGTGTGCGAAAGTATAGGAAGTTTGAAATTGGATGTTGGTATTAGGTGTTAAAGCATATTGGAATTGCATTGAAACGATTTTCCATGGAAGCTCAAACCAATTGCGGGCTCGAAACGAAGTGTCTGAATGGCTGGCAAGCAGGGCATCTGTAATTCCGCCAGGCTGTTGGCTGAGGTAAGAGCTGTTCGAATATTCTGCGGAAATCTTCCCCTTTTTCAAGGCATACGTAAGTTTACCAAAATAACTTTGGGTTTTGTATTGGCTGTTTTGACGGAAACCATCCGCTTGTCGGTAGTGTACATAACCGTAATAGGACCAATTTTTTACTTTTCCGGCCAATGCATTGTAGCTGTTGAACAAACCGAAAGAGCCTACGGTTTGTGATCCTTCGTAAGCAATGGTTTTGTCGTTGATTCTGTCTTTTAGTATGTAGTTGACCATCCCGCCAAATTGAGAGCCGTACTGCAAAGCCGATGATCCTCGGTAAACTTCAATACTGGCAACTGCATCAAGGGTTGGGGTGTAATACGCTTCGGGATACCCAGAAGGATCGGCTGCGATGTCATATCCATTTTGACGCATGTTAAATTCCCAAGAACGGTTTGCGCTTAAGCCCCTCGTTGAAATGCTCGTTTGCAATCCTGAGGCATCGTGCTCGGAGACAAAAATACCCGGTGTACGTTTAAAAATTTGTCGATAATTGTTCGTGGAAACATCGTAATCTTTCGTGTTTAAAAAGATCACTTCCACCTTCTTTCCGCTGACCAATCTGAAGTTCCATAGTGAATCTGGGAGGGTTTTAGCCAATTGGTACGTGCGTACAATTACATCTGCGGTTTGACGAGTGGTTGAATCTTGCGCCTTGAGGGTATGGGTGAACGACAATAGCATTAAAAAAACCAGAAATCTGCGCATTGTTTTTTTTTGACAAAGATCATTGTCAAAGCATGAAATTCCTATACCTCAAATTAGGTATATTAGAATGATTCTAAATAAATACCTTTTTAAGGGTAGCGAATGGACGGCTGTCGATAAGAATGAGAAACAAAGACTTAAATTTTCTTATTTTTGCGCATGCGATTGGTTAAAGAAATTCCCCACAACCATTATTTGGTGCAAATTCATGAATACAACGGGAAGTATTTGTTAAAGATTACGTTGGACCAATTTGAGCAAATCTTTAAAATTCCCGTAGCAGAAATGGAAGATTTGAATGGGTTTGAATCAAAATTAACGGATGCGTTTTTCTCTTCTTGTTTGAAACGGTTTTTTTCAATGCGTGAAGACTTGGTAGAACTAATGAAAAAATAGAAATATGAAAGTAAAATTTATCATTGCCATGACCGCTTTTTCTCTTTTGGTAGCTTGTGAATCAAAGGACAAAGAAGCAAAAAAAGATACCAAACCTACGGTGATTACGAGGTTTGAAAACGACTTTGTGATTGCATTTTACCACAATGACAGTCTAAAGGAGCGTTTCGAATACTACAAAAAGGAAGATGCTGCGGTGATTAAAAAGCAAAGGGCGTTTGAATCCGAAGTGAAACGAAGGTCCAAAGAATTGGAAGGTTATGTCCAAAGAAACGATGAAAAGGCCCGCAATGGCTTATTGTCGCAAAATGAAATCCTTCAAATACAGCAAAAGGCGCAGATGATGGAGCAGACCTTGGTGCAATACCAACAAACCGAAGGGGCTAAAATTGAAGAGGAATCGGTGAAAAAATTAGAAATCATTTCGAAGAAAATAGAAGTGATGGGAAAACAGTATTGTGAGAAAAATGGAATCGACATCTTGTTGATTCATGGCGCTGGCGGACAAATCAACTACATTCAACCCAAAATGAATGTTACTACGGATTTTATTCGTTTCCTCAATGAAAACCAAGCGAACATCGAAAAAGATTTAAAATAAGATGCTGATTGCCCAAAAGAAACGCGCAGAGAACATCATTGAATTTCTGATTTATATGTACAATGTTGAAGACATCGTACGAAAATTTGGATTGGATGAAAACAGCATTGTCGAAAACTACGTAAAACAAATCATTCCAAACCCAAGTTTCGAGGTACAATACATAGAATGGTATACCAACATTTGCCAACAACTAAAAAATTCAGGAAAACATAGCGCCGGACATTTGTATGAAGTCGAGGAAGTGATCATGGAATTGCGTTACTTGCACCAAACCTTGTTGACCATAACCTTGGATCAAAAGTACATTTCTCTGTTTGAGGCAGCTTCTGAATACATTGAAGAATTCAAATCAAAATCAAAATTACTGGATGTGCATCCCATCGAAGTGGCTGTGTATGCCATGAACATGAAGTTGCAATTGAAAATGCGCGGACAAGAAATTTCTGCTGAGACAGAAACAGCTTTTGATTCCATGCGCATATTGCTGGCCTATCTAGGACGGGCTTATCAAAATATGAAATCGGGGAACCTTGGATTTAGTGAAAACTAAATAAAATGTATCCCATCCTTCCATTCTTGACCTTCATAGACAAAACAATCCAGTCCATTGGTCACCACGATTTTATCGGATTGAATGATTTTTTGGTATGAACTTACCTGAAGCAGGGCGGGTGTAGAAAGTCCAACATTGGTTTGCTTGCACTCCACCAAAATCTTTGGGTTGCCCTGAGGGTCATAGGTAACGATGTCCCAACGCTTTTTCTTTCCATTGTATAGAAACCCTTTTTCCACAGCGATTAAGGAAAGTGGTACCTTTCTTTGGTCGGACAAAAAACCGATTACATGTTGTCGTACCCATTCTTCTGGGGTGAGTACCAACCATTTTTTTCGAATGAGGCAAAAGACATGAACCTGTTCCCCAACTTTTTTCAATTTAAGTACCGTGGGTGGAAACGTTAACGGTTGCATCATGGACGTGGCAGCAGTAAGTCTATGCTTTTGTAGCTGAGGTCAAATACCTTTCCCAACACTTCATTGGTGAGGACACCTTTATAGATGTAAACACCGTTTCGAAGTCCTGGTTTGCGACGGATGAGTTCCTCAACGCCACCTCGGTCTCCCATGTCCAATAACAAGGGTGAGAAGATGTTTGAGAGGGCAAAGGAAGCGGTACGCGAGACCCTGGAGGCGATGTTCGGTACGCAGTAGTGAATTACACCATATTTGATGAATACGGGGTCTAGGTGATTGGTAACCACGGAAGTCTCGAAACAACCTCCTTGGTCGATGCTTACATCAACAATTACAGAGCCTTCTTTCATTTGTTCTACCATTTCTTCTGAGACCACGCAAGGTGTTCTACCCATGGGTGCGCGCAATGCGCCAATGACTACATCGGATCGGCGGATGGCTTTTGCAAGAACCTTAGGTTGGATAATGGAGGTAAAAACACGATTTCCTACAACGTTTTGCAGGCGTCGAAGCCTGGCAACTGAATTGTCGAATACTTTAACTGTAGCTCCTAGGCCCAATGCTGCCCTGGTTGCAAATTCGCCAACGGTACCAGCGCCAATGATGACCACTTCTGTAGGTTGAACTCCAGCCACACCTCCAAGCATCAGTCCTTTTCCTAGGGTGTAGGAGGAAAGCAGTTCACCGGCCACCAAAATGGATGTGTTTCCCGCAATTTCTCCTAAGGTACGAACGACTGTGAACACACCATCTTCATCTTTAATGAAATCCCATGCGATGCAAGTGGTTTTTTTGGCCATTAATTTTTGAAGGATTTCTTTCGGTTGTGTGACAATTTGCAATGCGGAAATAAAGGTTTGGTTTCCAGGCATGAGTTCGATTTCTGCTTCTGTCGGCGGAGCTACTTTAAAAATGATGTCACAACTGTACACTTCTCTTTTGTCGTGAGCGATTTCTGCGCCTGCTTCGCTGTAATCATTGTCAGAAAAGCTAGATTCTTTGCCAGCATTTGTTTCTACGCGTACCCTATGACCGTTTGCCACCAACAACGAAACCGCTTCGGGTACAAGGGCGACCCTACGTTCCTGAAAAGATGTTTCTTTTGGAATGCCAATGAACAAGCTGCCTTTTTTGCGTTGAACTTCAAGCATTTCCTCTTTAGGCATCAAACTCCCTTGGTGAAGCAATGATTTTAGTAATTCCGGATCAGTTATCATGTGT